>ERZ779626.26-NODE-26-length-119241-cov-25.535222_pt1 | contig 119241 bp, 117 predicted proteins | sample MGYA00514209_ERZ779626 | MGnify/ENA primary metagenome ERZ779626 (study PRJEB29562, sample SAMEA4376713) | mouse gut metagenome | isolation source: Cecum | study: EMG produced TPA metagenomics assembly of the A DSS colitis mouse model was used to assess the...
ATAACTAAAAATCCTTGAAAAATAAGGAAAAAAGACTTGACTAAATAGGGAGGGATAGAATATGGGTAATGCTAAATGTGCTATATGCAATAGAGATTACGAAATTTGTAATTCTTGTAAAAGTCAAAAAATTTTCAAACCTTGGCGTTCTATAGTTGATAGCATTGAACACTATAAGATTTACTTAGCAATTCATAATCATACAATTTCTAAGAATAAAGAACTTGCAAAGACTGAATTAGAAAAATGTGATTTAGCAGATTTGGAAAATTTTAAGCCAGAAATTAAGTCTGTTATTAGAGAAATCATGCAGGAACCATCAAAAGTTGAACTTGACAATTCTAAAACTGCAGCTAAACAAAAAGGGAAAAATAAGTCCATTGAGGAAACAATTAATGAATAGTGATTTGAAATAATATACAGGGTATATAAACACACTATTCTCTAGTTGTTTATATACCCTATTTTTTACGATTTGGTGGTGATTATATAAAAGATTATAGTGAACAATTTGAAAGATATTATGAAAGTGAAGATGTTGTTTATTGTAAAGACCCAAAACAACAAAAATTATATTTAAAGCATCATGCAAAATTGGCAGATGTGTTTTATAGCGAGATGGATGATAAAATTGTATTTGTTTTTTGGCGTGAAAATACTAAAGAATTGTATCAAAAATGGAAGCATCATAAATTGGTATAGGCGGTGTAATATGAATGTATATTTAGACAATGCTGCTACTTCACCCTTATCTAATGAAATGAAAGAATATTTGATAACTGCTCTTGATATATGGGGGAACCCATCATCCCTGCATTCTCAAGGTATAAAATCGCAACAATTGATTTCAGTAGCACGTCAATCTGTTGCACACTTTATTAATGCGGATCCTAATTGTATATATTTCACAAGCGGCGGAGCTGCATCAAATTCTTTGGCAATTCGCGGATATTATTTGCAAAACAATTGTACTATATTATATTCACCTATTGCACACAAATCCATTTTAGAATGTGTGGGAAACTGCAAAAATTCATTTCCATTAAAAGTGAACGAAGAGGGATTTATTGATTGGATTGATTTAAAAGAATGGCTGGATACAAAACAAACTAATGCATTTGTTGTTATTGACTATTCTAATTCTGAAATAGGTACCATTCAAAATATTAATAAAATAATAGATCTTGTCCATTTTTATAATGGTATTGTATATCTTGACTGTACTGGAAGTATACCCACTATTCCTATTAATATAGAACAACTAGACGCCGACATGATCGGATTTTCTGCACATAAGCTGGGTGGACTCAAAGGATGTGGTGTTTTTTACAAAAAGAAGAAGATCAAAATTGAACCTTTAATATATGGCTCGCAAGAATCGGGACTCTTTGCGGGAACCGAAAATGTTCTGGGTATCGTATCTTTAGACAAGGCTATCAAAGGTTATGACTACTCTTCTATCTCATCAACCAATAGAGATTATGTATACAATTACATAATTAATAATATCCCAGATAGTTATTTAATTGGTGCATCAATTGAATCTGGTAATAGATTACCGCACAATCTCTACATGTGTTTTAAAGGTGTTGAAGGAGAATCTTTGATGATTTTATTAGATATGAGAGGAATACAGGTTAGCACTGGTTCAGCTTGTAACAGTGGAAATCTAACACCATCTGCTACCCTATCTGCCATAGGAATAGACGGGCAAGATATTCATTCATGTATTAGGTTAACATTCAGCGGATCAGAAACCCAGGAAGAACTTAATTATGTATGCAAAACACTAAAACAATCCGTTGAGAATTTACGCAGATTAAAGGCATAACAAAAACAGCAATTAAATTTTATATAAACAATATATACATCGGCAATAAAATTTTATTAACGATACACGGAGGTTATATCATGGAATTCTTTTTACAAAATTTGGACTGGATGACTTTACTATCTACAATCTGGACAGTTATTTTAGTTCCAGTTGGAACTCAGATTTACAAATGGCTGGAAACAAAGAAATTGGACAAATATGCATCTATTCTCTATTCAGAAGTAACTAAAGCTGTAAAGTCCGTATATGAAACAACCGTAAAAGATATTAAAGGCACCGGAGAATGGACGGACGAAAAACAAGATGAAGTAAAAGAGTTAGCAAAAACCAAAGCAATACAAGCACTTTCAAATATTGTGTATAAAACACTTAAAGAAGCAAACTCTGACTTTGATAATTATCTTGACTCTCTGATCGGAGCTGCACTATATGATATGAAGCATTAAACAAATTACAATAAATAATTTCCAAGAGCTGTAATGCTCTTTTTATTTTAGAGGTGAGCCTATGAAAACACAAAATGGATTTACAAAATTAGAAACTCCCGAAGAATTTGAGAACTGGTTAAAAACTCAAAAGACAACAAGAAAGATCAAATTAATACAAATACACCATACGGCAACAAGGCTGTCTACTTTTAAGAATAATAACCACTTTTCGCTTCAACAAAGTATGAAATCTTTTCATATTGGTCGTGGTTTCTCTAATATTGCACAGCAATTTACGATTTTTCCCGATGGTTCTATTGTTACTGGACGCTCCTTAAATACAAATCCTGCTGGAATTACAGGAGCAAACACTGGAGCGATCTGTATAGAAAATTATGGATGGTTTGATAAAAACTATGATACCATGCCACAGATACAGAAAGATGCTATTATAAAATATGTCGCAATACTGTGTAAGCACTTTAAATTAACGCCCAGCGCAAATACTATTGTTTATCACTGCTGGTATAACTCTAAAGGGAAGAAACTAAATGATTATGTTGCAGGTAAATCATGTAAAACCTGTCCAGGAACTAATTTTTTTGGTGGAAATACCTTTAATGCTTATATAACCAATTTTCTGCCATTAGTTACGAAGGAAGTTAATAATGTAGGAAAAACCACTACTACTACGAGTAACATATCAAAACCTTCCAATATATTTATAGAACCAATCAATATTGAAAAAGGCAGTTCTACACAATTTTCCCAGATTATTAAAAATATTAAGAAATCGCTTAATACAGAATACGGACTTGCATTTGTAATTAATGATTCTATTGATAATATTCTATTGACTAATCTAGGCAATATACGTTTGTCTGGAATTTCTTACAAACGTAATATTACTTATGCACTGCAGCAGCTTCTGTCATGGTGGGGGCATTTTATAACAATTGATGGTATTTACGGAAATAATACAATTAATACTGTATCATTATTTCAAAGGCAGACTGGAATAACTGCAGATGGCACTACTACTAAAGAATTTTGGACAAAAATACTAGGAAAATAATGAGGAAAATAACATGACTGAAATTATCGAATTAACTAAATTAGATTTTCCCTCTATATTCATTTCTGTATTTGTCATACTGCTCGGAATAAAAGCCATTGTATCACTATTTGAGTGGATAATTAACAAACTGGGGCTTGAGACAAAATGGATGCGTCAAAAACGCGAGGAACATGAACTGTTGTTAAATACTTCAAATAGTCTTATTTCTCTTCAGGAAAAACATGAAGAGGATATGAAAAGATCTGATATGCACGATGAAGAAATGCGCAATGACATAAAAAAGCTAACCGACCTGTTTATAGATAAACAGATCAATGACTACAGATGGGAAATTATTAATCTGGCAGATAAAATTGCCAACGGTAAGACCGCTAGTAAGGAATGTCTTAGACATGCAATCGCTACATACGAAAAGTACGAAAAGATTATTACTGAACATGGACTTGTAAATGGCGAAGTTGAAATATCTATTGAAGTCATCAAAGAATGCTATCAAAATAGATTAAAGGAAAGTCAGTAGACTTAAATGAGCGATTTTATTGTTCTAAAAATTGGGTATTGAAATTTGACCTATATTATCGTATAATAACCATATAAGAAAAACAAGCAGATATCCGTTAGACGGTTTCGAGCCATATGTGGTAAATGGCTAATTAAATTAATAATTGCACAAAAATGACCGCTTATTGCTCATGGCGGTTATTTTTGTGGTTAAATCTATCAATCAGGCGTACTATGTAAGTTGTAAACAAGCCACTTACTATTCTGCCAAAATCCCAATGACAAATTCCACAACAGAAATCACTTATATCCACCTCCTTTCGTAGCGAGGTATCTATATAAACTAAATATCACTATTCAGACGTGACTCAGAAAACCGCCTTTTACCATCCCACTTTAGCCATAAATGAAATGTTGGATACTGCTTGTCTTCTATATTATAAGAAATATGTCATATATTGTCAAATAAAAGTGTTTCCAGTTGTCAGTAATTATCTTGATAAGTGTAAACACTTTTTTTAAGATTGGAGTGATTTTTATAAGTGCAAAGTTACTTGCCATCGACAGCTCAACAACTAAATCGGGCTGTGCTTATTTCTGTAATGGAAAGTACAAAGAACATTTACTGTTAGATTGTAGTAAAGATAAAAACATGGATTCACGTTTCGAAACAATGTCGCAAAAACTGTGGGGCGTATTAGAAATATATAAGCCTAACCTAGTATATATAGAAGAAACTGTTGTATTAAGGAATGCACAAACGCAGCGTTTCCTTACCAGACTACAAGGGGTAATCTATGCATGGTGTATGAATCATGGATGCGAATTTAATACTATCCGTCCGACATCGTGGAGAAAACAGTTATCCTTCTCACAGGGGAAAACTGTTAAACGTGACCAGCTAAAGGAACAATCTGTTCATTACGTATTAGAAAACTATAACTTAAACGTTGGTGATGATGAGGCTGATGCAATATGTATTGGTGATGCTGTTATGAAAATATATGGGGATAAGAATGAATAAAGAAAAAACTGTAAATCAAAAGTGTTTAGAAAATATCTTATGTCATTTGACCAAGATGGTTGTTTTGACAGAACATGATGAAATAGATGACTTAAAGAAGTTAGTGAAAATGTCTACTTCTGTCTCAGCTCAATTATTAGGTGTGACTCAGAAGGAAAATGGCGAATACATTGATGAAGATGTATGTGAAGTAAATATGACTTCTGAACATATTGTTGACTATATAAAAGCACGTCAGGGCAAGCTTTCAAAAAATGAAATTTCACTACTTATCAGAAATAACCAAATAGATCATCTCCGGTTTGATCATGGCAAAGATAAGTGGCAAATGTGGGATATTACTGGCAAATATTTTGAATTTTGTGAGAAACATTAAAATATTACATGAATGCTATAAAGAATATTTTTAAGTATTTAATATTAAGTGTTATAGGTGGAATTACATATGTAATAATAGAACTGCTCTATCGTGGACGCTCTCACTGGAGTATGTTTATTGTATCTGCTATCGCTTTCATATTAATTGGTTTAATTAACGAATTTATTAGTTGGGATATAGAATTATGGAGACAGATGTTTATTGGGGCTAGTATTGTAACTATATTGGAGTTTATATCTGGATACATATTAAATATAAAATTAGGATGGCACGTCTGGGATTATAGTAATGCTCCTTTTAACATAATGGGTCAGATATGTCTTCCATTTAGTATTATATGGTTTTTTATTTCTTTTATCGCTATAGTGGCTGATGATTATCTCAGGTATTGGCTGTTTGGTGAAGAAAAGCCACATTATAAATGGTAAAATTATATTAAAATTGGAGGAAATTTATTATGATTACACTTGTTAGATTATATATGATTAAAGTTAAAGAAATTAAGTACAAGTTAGCATTTTGGAAGATTGTTGATAATACTATTGCAGAACTGGCAAAACATCCTGATGAACTTGAGAAGAAATTGACTGATTCAGTTGTCAGACTAATTGTTGGTAATAAAGCTGACGGTGAAACCAAATCATAAAATGTCTCTTTTATTGGCATAGATTGGAGGAATATAAAATGCGTGATGCACATCTTTCGTTAAATAGTACAAATGCAGGAAATTGTTATGAAATTCCAAATGGAATTGATGATTTAAAATTTTATGAGTTAATGTATGAATTTATTGATTTAGTAAAAGTAAAAGGACTCACCGTAAGGCAAGCCCAATATTTATTTAAGGCATGCGGCGATTATGTATTAGAAAACAAATTGTCATAATGTTTTAAAATCATTCAATCTCTTTTCGACGCAATCATATATAATATTTTCAATTTCTACAATGAAATCTATTTGCTTAGGAATAGAATCCTTAGTATGTTGTAGCAACCCATTTTGTCTAATATATTCCATTGTAAGTTCATGTACAAATCTTTTTCCTTGTTCATTCATAAATGTAATCCTCCACAAAATTATTTTGATTTTATATTAACATTAAAACACAATAAAGTAAATAAGATTGGATGTGATTTATGACTACAGTAATAAAAAACATGAACGATTTAAAGAAACAGGTTGACGTTGCTTGTAATAAGGCTGTTGAATCTACAGCTATAACTGTAATGGATAAATTGCATGATTGTATAGACGAGCAATATTATAAGGATCCTGGATTCTATCCAAATGTATATGAAAGGACATATGAATTTTTTAATCATGTCGCTTATGACATGCTTTCTTCAAATCAAACACAGATTTATGTAGATATAAAAGGAATGCATTATAAAAATAATTTTAGTCCTTGGCAGGTAGTAAAATGGGCATCTCAATCAAAACATGGTGCAGATTACTATCAGACTGATATAGAAGATTTTTGGACTGTTTTTATTGACTGGTGCAATAAAAACCTAATGGAATTATTAAAGAAGAACTTACGAAAACAAGGATTAAAAGTTAATTGAAACTAAATATTTGTAACTATATATAAAGTGATTAATTTTTGCTGTCTTTTGTTGGCATCTACTTTTTACAAATTTCTGAGTGAGAGCCCTATATTTTTAAATTCATGATTTTAGGAAATAAAAAGTGTATACATGGGCATGAGCAAAAATTAAACACGATATATATACTACCGCCCTGTTATTGGCGGTATTTTTATGTTCAAAATTGAGGGAGGTATACATAGTATATGGATAACGATTTCTTATTATTACTCCAAGCAAAACTAGAAGAAGCATCACTTAAAGGAATCAAAGGAAATCTTGACCAGTTAAAGAAAGAATTTGAAGAATTAAAAATAAAACCTGTTTTAGACCAACAGGCACTCTCTGATTTATCAGTAAAGATTAATAAACTTTTCACAGATAATAAGATTACTATTTCTAATATTAATATGGATAATAGTCAGGCTGTTAAGAATGCACAACAAAGTGGTAAACAAATTGGCAATGCCATTAATGAAAGTGTATCATCGAGTATTAGGGGTATTAAAAAGAATATAGCCGATACTCTCAAAGGAATTTCAAGCCTTAATGCAAATGACATCATCAAAAATCTAAACTTAAATAGAGCCTCTGTAGGGAATGATGTTGTTGGTCAGGTCAGGCTATTAGTATCAGAAGTTAATAATCTTGGTCGTGAAGCAGCAAAAACCAATAGTGACAGGGCATGGGAACAACTCATATCAAAGTGTACTGAACTGGGAAAGGTATTAGATACTTTTGGGAAAACTAGAAGTTTTCCTGGCATGGAAGAAGTTAAAAAATTTGCAGATTATTTTAATGGGAAGACAATATCTGTTGGATATAAATCTTCTGGATTGTTTGGGACAGACTTTAACACAAGACAGTTAAACAGCGAGTTAAAAGATTTAGGGGTTCAATTCTCTGCTACAAAGCAAGAAGCTATTTCATTAGATACTGTTTGGGAAGAAATGTGTAACACCACTGGCAGGATGGATCTACTCAATGTAACTACATCACAAGACCAATTACAGACCATCATAAGTGAATTGCAAAAAGCCCAATCTATCATAAATGGAGAACAAGGATTAGTTCCTCATCCAAATGCTCATGGCGATGTAACAAAATATATAACCGATGTTGAACGTGCAAGAGATACTGTTATTAATCTACAAAATGAAATGTCAACCCTTATGCAGAAAGAATCACAGGAGTCAACCACTTCTGCTGATCAGGTTGTTAAGAATGAAAACCGAAAACAACAGGCTATTCAGCAAACAGCTAATGTCCAAAAGCAGATTGCAGAAAGTGAGTCTTTGATAAAATCTGGTGCAAATGTAACTACTTTTGAGCATTCTAACAATGCTGCCAGAGAAGCGTCTGAATATTTCAAACAGTTATTACAAGATGAAAATGCAGTTATTTCTGTGTCAGAACGCTTTGGACAGTTAAATGGTCTTACCTCTTTTACCGTAAATATAAAAAGAGCTACTGGCGAAGTAGAATCATTAAGATATGCATTAGAAGAAATGAAAGATGCAAATGGGAAAGGCACTGGAGAATTTTATTTCACAAACAAAGGTGCGGAACTTAATAATTCAAATGCTATTAAGCAAATTCAAGCCGTTGAAAATACATTTGCAGATTACACAGCAAAATTAGCACAATTCAAGTCTACCAATAGTGAGATTCTTAGCGGTTTGTCCGTTCCAATTGCAGATTTTGAAAACAAATTATCGGGATTAAAAAATGGTACTACTACCATTGATGAAGTTGTCAACTCTTTTAAGTCATTAAATACAGAAGCGTCAAATATTACTGCTAACTTTAGCAGACAATTAAGTCCAATTGATAGTGCTATACGTAATCTTGCTAAAGGGGAAGAAACTATTGCTGGTCTCCGTGCAGAGATTAAAGGATTAAACAACGCTCCAAAAGAGATAAATACAGAACTTAATAAATGCTCTTCTTTATTGACGAAAGTTAAGCAGATTGAATCTGAAAACGGTCGTACAGCTGAATGGTCACAGGCATATAAAGAATGGGCAGGTTCTGTAGATACACTAAGGGCAAAGCTTACCACTTTAAGAAAGGAACAAGCAAATACAGCATCTACTCAGATATTTAAGATTGGCGATCTGAAAAATAATGATATTGCTTATATGAGCAAAGTCTATAATACAATCGAAAAACAGATGTCTGAAATAAACAAGATGGCAAATGCTAAAGGTTGGAATATTGTAGATATCTCCGGGGTTGAACAGGCCGATGGAAAAATCAAACAGCTTACATTAACTGTAAAAGATGCCGAAGGTACACTAAAACGTTTAACAATGCAGCGTGAAAAGTTACAGGGAAATGGCAAAGCACAGTTTGGTTTAATGCAAGTTGGCGATATTAAGGTTATTGAAACCGCTTCACAAGCACAGGAAAAACTTGCACAAAGCGCGGCAAAAGCAAATGCAAAATTATCAGAGCAAGCAAATAAAATTCAACTTTCAATGGAGACAGGTGGATATGAGTCCAAAGTTGAAACTCTGATTGCAAGGACAAGGCAATGGACTGACAGTGAAGGTCAGGCAAGGATTAGTACCACTGCATTGAGTGATGCATTGACAAAATTAACACAAGCATCAGAAGCTTATGCAAATAACAAGTCAGAAGCAACACAAAAAAGATTAATCGAGTCCAGCAAAAAGCTTGATACTGAATATCAGAAAATTACTAATGATGTTCGTAAAATGAATGCAGAAATGGCTAAGGATTCTGCTATCGCTTCATTACATAATCAAGTTAATGATTTTATGAGTAAAAATGGCAAAGCTGTTAAATATTCTGGTGAGTTTATGAGAATATTTAATGAGACTGCTCAGGGTGCAAAGCTAACAAGAGAAGAAATTGCAAAATTAAATCAAGAGTTTAATAATGCTGTTGTACAAGCTCGTAATGCAGGAAAACTTGGAAAGACATTTTTTCAGACTTTGAGAGAAGGTATGAGTTCTTTTAGTTATTGGACAAGTTCTACTTTTCTTGTAATGAAAGCTATTCAATCTGTTAAGGGTGGACTTGGTACTGTTAAAGCTTTGGATACTGCTTTGGTTGATTTGAAAAAGACTACTACTATGACAAATAGTGAGCTGGAAGATTTTTATTATTCTTCTAATAAAGTAGCAAAGCAGATGGGTGTTACTACTGAGGAGATAATTAATCAGGCAGCCGCTTGGTCTAGGCTCGGATTCAGTTCAAATGAATCAGCTACTAAAATGGCGCAATTGAGTTCTAAGTTTGCCAGCATCTCACCTGGTATGTCTACTGATGAAGCACAAGAAGGATTGGTCAGCATTATTAAGGCATGGGGAATAGATGTTGACGAAGTAGAACGCGAAGTAATGGATAACATTAACACTCTGGGTAGAATTTTGCCCAAACATACAGTAATGTATGGGGTTGTATGAATATAACCTAGTAGATAACTATATCGGTTAAAAGATGGGGGCATTTAAGACCGAGGAAAGATTGCAATATTATTTTAGTATATGGGGATATGCTAAATATGAATAAATATAAAGTTAAAAATAAGAGATTATCAAAATATTTATATTCTCTAGGATTCAAAAGAGAATGTTTATTTGATAGGGAAATTGAATATTGGTTATTTGATGAATCCAACGAGTTCCATGAGGCGTTGGATTTTTATTTTTATATGAGAAAGAAAAATAGATAAAAGTATTATTCAGGAGATGTTATTATGACAATTTCAAACGAAATCAATTATGTAACATGCAGATGTTGTGGAAACTTGGTCAGTTTAGAAAATAATAAATCTGCATATGTACGAGAGGATCAAACCATTTCACATTGTAAAGTATGTACTTGGATAAAAAGAAATGGTCAACGTATTGCCAATATTAAAGAATATACATTGTTTCAAATACGTCAAATTCTTGAATTCTTTTACAGTGATAACGGAGTTTATATCAATGACTTTGCTAATCAAGAAAATATATCATTACGAAATGCTATTAATTTATTTCAGTTGTTAAAAATAGCGAATGTAAAATGTTTAGTAAAGGCAAATTGTGAACAATGTGGCAAAGAAATAGAATGCTCTCCAAGCGCATATCTATCAAGCAAAAATCACTATTGTTCTAATGAATGTTATTGGATAGATAAACCAAATAAAATGAATCATGGAAAAGATAGTCAGTTTTACAATCGTATTGAAACACAATGTACAAATTGTGGCAAGTCAATTAGCAAAATTCCATTTTCTTATAAACAAACAAATTCTTTTGGAGATAATCACAATTTTTGTTGTCATCAATGCTATTGGGATTACAGAAGAAAATATTATGTTGGAGAAAAGTCTGTTAATTGGCAAAAGGAATTCACAGAAGATCAACGAAAGAAAATGTCTTATACTGCTGTTATGAATGCACGGAAAACCAAAACAAGAGATACAAAAATTCAATTATGTATTAATAAAATATTAGATAAAAATAATATACAGTATGAGCGAGAATATTTTCTCGGTAATTATATGCAAATAGATAATTACCTATCTGATTATAATTTAATGATTGAAGTACAAGGAGATTATTGGCACGCAAATCCGCTATTATATAATGAGCATGGAAGAATAATAAATAATATCCAATCTAAAGATATAATTCAAGACAAGAAAAAACATACTATGGCTAAAAATAATGGTATTGAAATTTTATATCTTTGGGAGAATGATATTCTTCATAATGTTGAATTGTGTGAGAAATTAATACTTATGTACATAAAATCAAACGGAAATATTAGTAATTATAATTCTTTTAATTGGATACTAAATATTAATGGCGAACCAATTCTTAAAAATCCAATTATTTATTCTTATCATGAATTACCATATAAAGAATGTAAAAAAATATTGAAACAGAAAGTAGGATAAATCCCCAATTCTATTAAACAATAAAATGATATTGCAAAATCCGTAACGACTACAGGATATATATGGCAACATATATATTGAAGTTATCCACCCTACTCTTTTACCAATAAAGATAAGAGGGTGTAATATATAGTCTGAACAATCGAAAGATTCTTTTATGCTGAAATGCATAATCGTCACGTTATAATCCCAAACAAAAATGAAGCGTGAGAATATGCCAGAAATGACATATCGCCATATTACATTGATGATATGGTCAGTAGCCAGAAATGGTGAAAGTAACAGCTTGAATAAATTCGCAGAATCAAACATAGATTTGGTCAACGGTATGAAACGGTCTGCTGCAGCACTTGCAGCTACAGGAACTACGTACCAAGATGCTTTTGCGCTCTTTACAGGTGCTCAAGAAGTTGTTCAAAATGCAGAGGTTACAGGTCGTGCCCTCAGAAGCATCTCAATGCGGATGCATGGGTATTCAGAAAGCTCTGAAGATGAATTAATGGAGGTTGATGAAGAACTTAAAAATATTACTGGTGATCTAATTGACTTAACTAAAACAGCAGAACACTCTCAAGGTGTTTCTATTTTTAAAGAAGGATCTTCTACAGAATTCAAGTCCCTGGTAGAATATTTCGGAGAAATAAATAAAATCTGGGATGAAATGTCTCAAGTTCAACAGAATTCTTTCCTTGACAAAGCTTTTGGGAAAAATCAAGCCCAAGCAGGTGCGGCGATTATCCAAAACTACGAAGCAATAACTGAAGCAATAGAAGTTATGGAAGATGCTGCTGGTAGTTCGGATAGAGAAATGTCAGTAATTATGGATAGTCTCGACTTCAAACTCAACCGCCTATCCGAAACAAGCACATCAGTAGCCCAAAACCTCTTTAAAAGAAGTGACATGAAAACAGTCGTTGACGGTTTAACATCTGTTATGAACGTCATTGACTCATTAACCTCCAAACTTGGATTGTTTGGATCTATTGGATTAGGAGCTGGTTTATTTACTGGTTGGAAAAATGTCGGTAGACCTAGAATGTTTGGTCTTTATTGTTCTTAAATATGCCGACCATAATAAGTATTCTTATGGATACATAAGTTTTCTTATTATTATTTGTGAAATACACAAATATAAACGAAGCCTCAATATACGGGGAAACGGGTACAACGATTGCATAATGGCAATGTATCACTACTCTCCTACTGTGGTAACATAGTTAGGATCGTAACAACGTGACGCTCCCGCAGTCCGTAGGGATAGTTCTCCTTGAGAAAAGCCCCCACTGTAGCGACAACAGGTGGTAAATGATTAGATGAAACGCTGTCATTTATAATATGCGCTCGATACTATGACGTTGCTTGACGGTTATTCAAGTAAGGATTTCTCCTAGCCGAAAGTTGTGGAGACTTAAACGGAGAATAATATAAACAGCACTTTTAATTATATTTTCCATAAGCCACCTCCGATAATCATCATTGTTTTGAACATCGTACTATTAAAGGTGGCTTGTGTGGAGCAAACCTGTCTCGCTGTGGAGGCGAGTTATTTTTTGGAGGTGGCTGCAGAATCAAATTTGAGTACTGTAAAGATATTATATTCTATAATGTGATATAAATATAGTCAGAACATTTATTCATCTATTTGTACTGATAAAATATTGACATATACAAGTAGATATGACATAATGATAACAGATAATAAGTAAAGGCACTACCCGTAGAGACAAGCGGTTAGTCCCAAAATAGTTAGTTATAAATCAAAGATTATAACCGCCTAGTTTGGTCGCTGGGGCGGTTATTTTCGTTTGCCAATCTGATAAAACAAACTGGCGACTGCACATATCACGAGTATCAACTGTAAAGTTTCACTAACAGACATAACTGCAATCCCCTCCTTCACTTAGTATTTCTTCCAGAGAAGATTATCTATGTAAACAGAGGGTATCAGTCCCTCTGAGAGAAGGACTAACCGCCTACCACTTTAGGTAGTACCATGATTATTGTAACATACTGTAGGATATTGTCAATTCTTATACATGAAAACACGTAAACTTTTAACATAATAGAACATTAAATTATTTACAAATTCTTTCCATTATGATACTCTGAAAATAACAAATTTTAAGGTTTTGGAGGAATTGGAATGGATTACACATGTAGAACTAAAACATTACAGGCATTGACAAAAGCTATAGATAAAGGAACTATTCTTTTATCACATAAGCTGCAGCGTCCAGAAGGACAATGGAATCGCAAACAAAAAACAGATCTGATTGATTCACTTTTACGCAAATACCCAATTAATCCCTCATACGCGATTAAAGAGGTCGGAATCTCATCAGTAATTGATGGCGTACAGCGATTAAGTTGTGTACGTGATTTTCTTTCAGATAAGTTTGCACTTTCCAAAGATATGGAACCTGTAATGGTTAACAATGAAGAAAAGTCTATAGCTGGACTGAAATTCAGCAAATTAGATGACGATACCAAGGATGCGATACTTAATTCAGAGTTACAAATATATGAACTTACTGATTGTACTGAAAAAGACGTTCGCGAAATGTTCCGTCGCCAAAATGCGGGTAAGCCCCTTAACGGCAAGCAGCTTCGCGTTATACATGAATCTGATGAATTTAGTGAGATTGTTTACTCTCTCGCTACTCACCCATTCATGGACAAGCTCATGACGAAAGCACAGCGGAAAAATGGTACTGACAGAGATTTGATTATCCAGACACTAATGTTGATTGAAACGAATCAGGAACATGATTTTACTTCATTTAGGACGAATGATATAGATGTTTTTGTAGCTGATCACTCCGATTCAATTTCACAGGATAAGGTTGATATGCTGGAAACAGCTATGGATAAATTTAATGAGGCATTTGAAAAAATAAAAGTACCTGTGACTTCTGTTTCATTTATTCTTTACAGTGGTTTTAGGATTACGAAGGACAAGAAATCATTTTCAAAGCTTGTCGAGCTTATTAATGATTTCCTGATGGGATATGATTCTAACGAAGAATATAAGCAGTATGTACAGTCAGGAACTAGCTCAGGGGAGAATGTTCGCGGAAGGCTTGACTGGTGGAGAAATAAGATTAAGACATTATAATTCCTGAAATGGTGAAAGGAAGACTTCAATACTTTAGAAACGCGATAAAAGAATCGTAAGCATAATATATAGTTTATAAGAGTAGTTATTGTTCAAATGATGACTACTCTTTTTAATATGGATACCCCAAAAATCCTTAACTTTTTATAAATCTATTGACAAATCTTATACCTTGAGATATTCTATCCATACCAATATCTGCCATATAACTTTTTAGATATTGTGGAGGAAAACGAACTTTGACAAAAACAAATAATTTTAAGAATGTGTCTGTTAACAATGTTGCGATTCAGGAATTTGAAAATACTGAATTAGGTTTTAAGGTTAGATGTATTAAGAACGATGATGGAAGCATTTCGATGAATGCCGAGGATACTGTTGTAGGTTTTGGACTGATCCAAAAACAAATTAAGAAAGGGAAAGAATATACTTCTATCCGTTGGGAAACATTTAACAGTTATTGTAGAGATTTTGGTTTCCCCAACAAGTTGGGGAAAGACGATTTTATACCAGAAACACTATTTTATCTGTTAGGAATGAAGGCATCAAATGAAACTGCACGTAAATTTCAGATGTGGCTCGCTACTGAAGTGATACCTTCTATACGTAAACACGGAGCATTTATTGCAGACAGTGAAAATGTTGATGAAGACTTTATACGGAATGAATTGAGATTCAGCCAGAAACGAACCATTAAAACATTTGCAAATGCAAAGCCCGAAGAATTTAAGGGTTTATATGAGGAATTCCGTAATTATGTAGATACAGAATATAAATACCAGACAGATAAACGAGTTGCAAGATATAAGTCGGTTGAGAAAGGTTTAAAACAGTGGTTAGAGAATAATACCTCCGATCCAGATTCTATTGGTGATTGTTATAATGTTAAGAAGCTTGAAAAACAAGTTATTTTGGATAGGACTACTTTAGAGAAACGTATAAGCGGCGGCGAGAAAGCCGCGAAGACTAAGAAAATAAGCGAATTGGAATATGCTATTGCCGAGATGTCGACAATATAATTGATACTGTTAATATTTTGATTGTGATAATTTTGTTGAATTTGTATTAAAACTTTTTAATTTTTGATTTGGTTATAATGATTAGAGTTTATATGGCAGGTACTTAAGAGCTGAGGAAATTTATTGTTCCTGTGCTCTTTTCCTTATTTTTGCCGTTTTAGTAATAATGCTGAATTTTAAATCTAAAATTAGTTAATTTTTCTACTGTTCATTTTATCCGTATTGTGTATAATATAAGTAAGAAGTCATATTGATTTCTTAATATGCATTCTGTTCGGCACAGCTTGTTAAAGCAGAAGACAGATAGATGGAAATACACTTTTCGTAAGTGTTGTAAACTACGAATTGAGGAAATACGCCTGTTGTTCAGCGTTATAAGTAGACAACTAGAGGAAGCCGTGGAGACACGGCTTTCTTAATTCACAGGAGAAATGATGGTAGAGAATGGACTATATGTAATTAAACGAGAATTATTGGAAGTAATTAATGAACTTGGTGGTGATTGTGATATTATAAATGGGAATAAGCGCCCAGTATTTTGTTGTTTAAAAGATGCAAAAATTGAAGGATTATATTGGGCTATTCCGACAAGTGATTTATCTCATAGAAAAGACGGACAAAAAGAATATTATCAGACTTGTTTGGCGTGTCCTGATAAAGACCTTAGAAGCTGCTACTATCATATTGCTAAAACAACTAAGGATGCATTATATAAAATTAGTTCATGTTATCCTATTACTGAAAAGTATATAGATCACCCTTTTATATCCAATAATGTACATGTTGTAATGAAAAGGCAAGATGATATTAATGAAATTCGGCGGAAATTTAAAAGGATTTTGTCAATGGAATTTAGAAAGCCAAATTATTTTCCACAGCATATATCCGATATAAGAAAGTTTTTGATAGATGAACTTAACTCAGAAAAAGAAAATTTGGTAGAGATGGATAAAGAGCAAGAGAAATGATCTCCTGCTCTTTTGCGATGATACCCATAATACGTAAAAAAATTACTCATTATACACAACCGCATTGGATAAAATACAATAAAACGATTGATTTCCGCTGTATTCGATACTTAAATTTTTACATCCTGAAATTGTAACATCAATAGGAATACATTGGGTATCTTTTGTTAAATTATCATACTTATAAATGAGATTATTATCGGTTTTAATTATAATTTCTCCTGTATAATCACCAGAGTCTGAAGATATTGATAAATCTGCTTTAAATTTGTTATACTTTTCGTTTATTGCATATTTAACATTTGCTGTATGATAAATATAGTTACCCAATACAATACAATTTGTATGTATATTTCCGTAAGAATCTGTCACGCTATCTTCTATATTACAGAATTCACTATCAATCATCCATTGATCTATTAAATTTGACTGGTCATAAATTATTTTACCTAAATATATAGTATTATTTTTTATTGTAATATTTTGATCCTCACTCAAAAAACTTTCTGCTAGTTCTTTTGAATAATATTCTCTACCATTAATTTCAATTAATGAATTATTCGAATTAATCGGAACGCTTTCTCCATCAATAAATAACGATACATCAGAATAATTTATTGATAGTAAATCATCTTTTTGTAATTCGTTCAATTTATCATTTACTTCTACTAAATCTTTATTAAGTTTTGTATTCTCGGCTTTTAAAGTTTCATTTTCAGCAGAAAGTTCTTCATAATTTGTACTTGTAACCTCTACTTCTTTTCCATCAATATTTACTATTATTGGTTGTTCAGGTGCAAGAAAATGTTGATAACCTATAGTTAATAAAACTCCAATTAAACCGCTACAAATACTAACAAATACGTCTTTCATAAACTTTATCTCCTTTTACTTTTGTATTTTTGTTTCGAATTAATTATATATTATAAGAGTTGAAATACAAGCAGAAAATATTAATCAGTCTATATATTCATAAACATCTTCTAAAAGAAAGTGATTAAAACGCAGAATTATAAAACTGTTAAAACAATACAAGATTATTATAAACTTGTCAATCAAAATTTTAATGATTTAGACGACAACGAACGTTTTTTCTGTTGTAATCTCGAAATTCTCTTGGCAAACAGTATCTTACAAGAATTTGGTGATACGACCGCGAGAAAAATTGGGAAAATACTATTTGGCTACATGTGAATAATGCTACTCCATTGTATCACTCATAAGGCTACTCCTTCATATTTGTAATATGCTTACAAATATATTATCACATAATGTAAAATTATGATATACAAAACAAATTTTTTTATAGAAATATCTCCTATTGTGTAGTATACTGTAAGTAATTGGTAGGCTATGCCAAAATACAAAAATTACGGAGAGAATATACGTGGAAAAATATACTATGTTTTTAGATGAAAGTAGTGACAAAGATAAAGGTATATTATTAGTTGCAGGTTTTGCCATTCCGAATAGTCAATTGGATTTATTTTCTAAAAGTATTTTAGATATTAAAAGAATAATTTGGGAAGACGATTATATAGAAAATAATAATACTATATTACATTGTACAGAATTAAAGACAATTTATAGTAATAGAAGAAACCCTGATCTATATAGATATATCAATAGAGCAGAATATAAGGTATTTAAAAAGATGGATCATATCCATATAAAAGATATTTATGATAAGGTTTATATTAAACTTAGCGAAATTATCAAAACTTTTGACATTACTGTTTTTGGATGCAAAGTTGATGAGACAAAATTTAAATATCTATTTGAAACTTCTCAGAAAATTTTAGAAGATCCCTATAATATAGCTCTCCAGGTTATAATTGAAAATTTTACACATTTTTTAAACAATAAAAATGGTGTTGGATATATTGTATATGAATCTAGGAATGCAGAAAATAACGCAGATAAGAAATCTCCTGATATTAAAATGTATGAAAATTTCTGTAAAATAAAATCAGTTTCTAAAGGCATCCCTTATATAAATCAAAATTCTATAACTAATAGAATTAGATATTTTGATATTGTTAGAAAAATAACCGAAAATCCAGGATTAGAATTTGCGGATTTTATTGCATTTAATTTGTATAAATCATTTTTTATTGGAGATACTAAAGATAAAACAGAATTTATGAAGAAAATAGAGAAAAGCTTATATAATGGTGGTTTTTCTGAAAGTGTTAAAGATTTAAAATGTTTTTATGGAATTCGTAATATACCTGAAGATTATGAAACTATTAATTTCCTCAATAAAGAACTTGACCGATTAAAAAGAGCATATAAAAATCTTAAAAATGAGAAAGAAAAATTATCTTCAAAAAACACTATATTAAAACAAGAAAAAGACCAAATAAAAGAACAAAACAAGTTGTTACAAGAAGAAATAAATTCATTAAAATCAAAACGCAGTGAAATTGATAATAACTGCCAGTGAAAATAATTGTTGACAATTCTCTCTATATTGCATATAATAAATATGAAAAGGTATCTCGTAGGCGAGAACTGTAACAGTATGTTATTAGTTAAGACTAGATTAAAAGTTCTAGTATGTTATCTTTTAATATGTAATTGCAAAGGAGGCAGATGCTATAAGAACGTCTTAGGTGTATGTTCTTGGCGCATCTTAGCTAGGGAATGTAAGAAGCAAAAGGACTGTTGTGTTTATTATGTAACATATCAGTCCTTTTGTATTGCACTCTTCCACCACTATTTATGATTCTTCTATTTTAATTTTTCAACACCATCTTAGCAACGCAGCGACATATTTTGGCTTCACTAAATCCACCTATGTCTTATATATTATTGAACAACTACTTTTCCAAGATCTGATCTGATATATGCAGTTTCACCATCAACCAAAATTTGATACCATTTTCTATCTTCTTTTATTTCACTGTCAACAGTTTGAATCAATAAATACATTTCATCTTGATAAACTCGACCAATTTTATTATCATCTCCAGCTCTTGGAGAACTTCTTAAAAAAATACTTCTTGGAATTATTTGAACATACACGTTTTCTTCATCATCGGTTTCATTTTCTATAATATTTGTTTCTTCTTGGTTGTATATAATTGTATTATTGCTTTCATCAGAGTTATCTTCAATATTGTATATTGATATGTTATTTTCGTTTTTTATCAGACTTTTATTATCAAAAACACTTATACCTAAAATAGTAAAAAATAGCTGCCAAAGTTGTTATTAATAGTGATAGTTTTTCTAATAATGAATTTTTATTATTTTCACTCATTGTCATTCTTATCCTTTGATTATAATAATTTAAATATTTAATCAGCATGGAATCTACCAATAACCTTGCCCTGTACCTCAAATGTATCATTTTCAATAACAATAGGATTATATCTTTCCTGATCGAGATTTAAGGATATTAATTTTTTGATATCATTATCCTCATAATACTTTTTACAATATGCTTCTCCGTCATAAAAGAAAATACCTATATCATCATTATTTAGTTCTTTTGTTTTATCAACATATACAAAATCACCATCTAAATAATCAGGATACATGCTATCGCCGCTTATTCTTGCGCAATAGTCAGCTTTTGAAGAAGTAGGTGTTGCAGGATATAATTTCGGAACGGGGTTATCGTCTATATAAATATTTCCCTTGCCTGCGGATACTGGCTGCGGATAAGTGTCTATAAAAATAATTTCACCCATGTTTATAAGTTTATTTGTACTGTCAGAATATTGTACTGGTTCTTCTTGTTTTATATTAAATATAAAATTTACCACTCTCCTGTCCGAGTCGGTCAGATTTTTGTATGCTGAGAGTATTTTCTTCTCTTCCTGTGTTATCTCTTTGCCGTTGTTATATTTTTTACCTGTGATAATATAGCTTACGTCACCAAGACATTCACATACCCTTATGAAATCATATACCTTACTTAAATTCTCATCACTTTCATAACGAGAAATCGCTTTAGCTCCACACTTCAATTGTTCAGCTAATTCATCTTGTGTAAGTCCATTTTCAATTCTCATTTCCCGTAACCTTGATCCAATATCTTTCATAAACTATCCACCTCTTTGAATAGAATAGCATATATTTGGGTTAAAATCTATAAAAAATAGAATTATATTGACAGGTTATGTTTTGTAGATTATAATTGTTATATCTACAAAATGTAGATATTATGAAAAATGTACATATAAATATATGTTCTGATTGTATTACTTGGTAATAAATGGTAAAATTAGGGAGGTTGTAAGTACTTATGAATTGGAGAGAAAATATAGTGAGCGAAGAATTAGATCCAAGAGGAAAAACAATTAATGAAATAATGAGATGGTATTATGATGATTCATTGATTGTTAATAGAAGATATCAGAGAAAATTAGTATGGTCATTGGAGGAAAAGCAATTATTTATTGATTCTATTATAAATAAATATCCTACCCCTTCTATCATTTTATCAACATATGAAGGTAAAGATAAATTTGGTAATACAAAAATATTTTACGAAATTATTGATGGTTTGCAAAGATTAAATGCTATTGTTTCATTCGTAAATAATGAATTTGGTGTAATCTATGAGGGAAAAGAATATTATTATGATATGCAATATACTCCAACTGCGCTGACAAAAAAGAATAATGGAGAACTACTACAACAACCTTCTATTTTATCTTCTGATACTTGTCAAGACTTTGCAGGATTTGAAATGCCAATTATTTTAACTACACAAAGAGTCAATAGAGATAAAAAAATAGAACAAATTTTTAGTAGAATTAACTCTTCTGGGAGAAAATTATCAGCTCATGATTTACGGCAGGCAAGTTCTGTTGGTGAATTCCCTGATTTAGTTCGTAGAGTTGCTGCTAATTCTCGTGGAGATCACACATTCTATGACGAAGTACATTTAAGTGATATGCCAAAAATTAGTATAAATAGCAAAGGTCTAAATTATGATATTAATCCTAATAGTTTGTTTTGGATAAGGCACGATATTATTCCATTTTCTAACCTGAGACAATCAAAAGACGAAGAAGTTATTGCGTCTATATTAGCAATATTGTTACTTGGAAAAGACACTCGAATAAATAGCGATACTCTAAATTCTTTATATCGTTCTGAAACTAAGAATTTCAACATTGTATCGGAAAAAATAAATAATATCGGGAAAAATAATTTAGAACTATTTTGTAAAAATGTATTTAGTCAAATAGATATGATTTTTGAATCTGTTGATTCTAATTTTACTGATTATCTATATCCGCGAAAAAATGCTAAGGCGAAAGATATCAGCTTTATATTACTTTTTTGTGCAATATACCAGTTAAATCGAGAATCTTATATAATAAATGATTATAAAGTTGTAGCAAAAACACTAAAAAATTTTTATAGCTCCACTTTTGAAGTTATTTCCAAAAATTCCAAGCATGAAAAGCGTATAGAAATACTAGAAATTTTTTATAATTGTTTAAAACCTGTTATGGAACCACATCATCCTAGAAAACAAAATGCAGACGATAAGTTATTAGATGAATTATTATCAATGTCAATTATAGAATCACAGATGGTAGAATTTAAAATTGGCATAACTTATTTTGAAAGTGGCGAAATAAATGATAAGGAAATCAAGAAAATATGTAGAACTTTGGTAGCAATGGCAAATACTGAATGTAATTTCCGAAAGGAAGGCTATGTAGTAATTGGTATAGCAAATAATTTAGCTTCATGTAATAACTGGAGAAAAATTTATAAAGAAATGCCTATGACATATGGAACACATAAATTAGTTGGTATCAGTCAAGAAGCTACAAAATATTTTGGAGATGAAGATTTATACGAACGAAAATTTTGTGATTTAATAAAAAAAGAACCTATTACTGAGTCACTAAAAACATATGCTTTATCAAATTTGCGCATTGTTGATTTTCATGGAAAAAATTTATTATTAGTTCCATCATTGAAACAAGACGAAATATGTTACTTTGATAACAAATATTATGTACGAGAAGGCTCTAAAACTGTACATCTTAAAGAAAAAGATTTAAAGACACCATAATGGTGTCTTTTTATATTACTCTTCTTCTCGTTTACGGAAGGATGTGATAATAAAAAATTAGGAGAGTCCAATAAGTAATGTTAATATTAGTGTGATAATAATACCTACTGCTAAAACAATAACTGCATTTTTTATAAATCGAATATCTTTTGTTCTCTCTATCTCAAGTTGTAATTTAATATCATCAATCGTTAAGCCCTTAGTGTTAATTTCTTTATAATATTTATTATAACTCTCACTGCCACCTTCATAGCAGCCATTAATATAAATTAATGAATTATCGGTATTATTTTTAGATAAATTATTATATTCTTTTTCAGATAAATTGTTTAATTTATATATGCCAAGCTTTGCTAAATCTTCAATAATTTTGTTGTTCATTTGTATAACCTCTCATTTATTTTTAAAAGTATTATATCAATAACCTTGTTTAAAGTCAATTAAAAAGCCAAAACTCCTGCTACTCCACATAGCAGAAAAATGTTGTTTCTCCACAAAACAACAAAAATCAATATCCACAATTGACAAGAAATATAGTATGATATTCCAAACATTTAACAATGATATAGATAAATCAATAGCTAAAATCGGTTTATTTAATAAATCTATTTGGGCTATGAAACAAGACTTTAAACATGGAAATGGATTGGCATTTAGTATCTTTGGAGGTCAAAGTGTAACCACCAAAGATAGACAAGCAATCTTGGATTTTAATACTCAGTTACAAAATGGGGTTAAACCTGCAAAAGCATGGGCTACAACAATGGCAAATTGTAGTATTGCCGCACAAAATCAAACAAGGCAATGTCTAAAAGCAAAAGGAAGTTTGACAGAACTTGCAAATGGTCTTGAAACTGCAACTATTTCCGCAAAAGCAGGTCAAGTAGCACTCCGAGGACTCGCAATCGCCGGAAATATGTTGGCAATGTGGGGTATCTCTGTAGCAATACAGACAGCCGTTAAATGGATTGACATATTTGTACATTCTGCCGAATATGCTGAAAAAGCAATAAAGGCTGCTACTGATAGTGCAAAATCATTTTCTGACTCTATAAAAGATATCAAAAAAGAAACAGTGGATATGGGAAAAAGTATAGACTCTATTATTGACAGATATGCGAAACTTTCACAGGGAGTTAATACTTTTACAAACGAGAACATCTCTCTGCCCACAGAACAATACGAAGAATTTTTAGGACTAAACAAACAGCTAACCGAACTCTTCCCTTCTCTTACAAGAAACTATGATGAGAATGGTAACGCTATTTTAGGATTATCTGGTTCAGTTGACAGTGTTACAGCGTCCATAAGGTCTTTAGTTGAACAGGAAAAAGAATTAGCACGAGCACAGATACGAGAGAATCTTGAACAGTATTTTGAAGGAACAGATGAAGCTGATGGTGCTTGGAAAGCATTAGAGGGAATAAAGCAAAAACTAGAAGAGGCCAATGAAGCATTAACCACATTAAAGAATACATATGAAGGCTTAATAAATGCAGATACTTCAACAGTTGTAGGTCAATATCATAAGAATTTTGCTGGTAAGGAACAAGCAAAATATATCGAATATATAAAGAATAATTTCGGTGAAGATATTGCGAAGGCTATGGAGGACGCTGTTTCTATTCATTTAGGAAAAGGACTCAACGGGCAATTTGCTGATCTTGTTGTTGACTTTTCAAGATTAGAATTGACTGAAACACAAAAAGAACAAATATCACGGTCATATGACACATTTTATAGTGAGCTATTGGCAAAACAGAAAACAGCTATGTCAGAGTTTGAATCTCAAAATTCAGAGTTTTCTAATAATGCTATGCTTTGGCTCGAAGATTTAACATTTTATAAGGACAATGATAAATATACTCAAACGGCTATACAAAATCTAGTTCGTAATATTGACTGGAGCAATTATGATTTTAAAGAATTAGATTACGAAGGCGTAAAGAGAATCTTACAAGATTCTGTATTAACACCGTTCCAAATTGCTTGTGAAGATCCTAACACAAAGAAATCATTAGATAATGCATTAAGAGGATTATTCACAATGGATACATCCGATATGTCAGTTGGTGATATTGCATCACAAGTTGATTCTTATATTAATACTATTGCTACTGCTATTGGTGAAGATTCGACAGAATTAAAAATCAAATTTGGATTTGATGATACAGATACTCTTCCACTAATCAACAATGTCACAGACAAACTTCAAAATGAATTTGTTGACAGGGTTGGAGAACTTAGAATTGATGAACTACAAATCGCAGCAGGACTGGAAATTCCAAATGCTACTCTCCTGTCATGGGACGAGCTGATTACAAAGATTAAGGAAGTTCAAAATTCTACTGCCAATGAAAACCCCATTTCATCCACCATCACCTCTTCCATTGAACAGATCGCAACCCAGCTGGAGCCACAATTCAAAAAATTAGGCGACGCATACCAAAATATCTTTACAGCAGATGGATTCACACTTGATGCTGTAGATAACTCAATGCTTGAAGATCTCCGTAAAACATTCACTGAAATCGAGGAAGAGATCGGAGTTACGTTTGACACTACACAGCTGGAGAATTTCTTTGCTGTACTATCCAACAGTAACTCTACAGCTGAACAAACTCAGGAAGCTTTTAACAACATAGCTACAAGTTACCTGTATAGTACAGATGTATTAGAAAGCCTAAACAGTACTACCGTCGACTCTATTGCAAAACAATTAGAATCTTTAGGTATTACAAATGCTAGTCAACTTGCTACAGAAGCTTTATCCGCAAAGGAAGAATATCTCGCTTTTTCAAGAAGAGAACACACTGACGAAGCGGGAAATCTTGTCAGTGTAACACAGGATCTAGCCAATGCTACTGCGGACGACATCAATGTACTTATAGCTGAACAGGGTGCTCTTGAAGGTGAAGGTATTGCATTAGATGAAACCACACAAAAGATGATTGCCTACTGGATGCAGAAACAGGCTGCCAACGGACAGTTATCAACTGTAGGAGATATCCAACAATTAAGCGCGCTGTGTGAAGGTCTTGGTGTATCATCGAAAGCTTTAAGGAATTATATCTATTTCAAAAAGCTTGCGTCCATGACAGATGTATATGATGCTGCCTCAATTGAAAGATTTTCTGCAAATGCCGAAAAAAATATGGAACAGGCTCAGGCTGATATCCAAAGCATTTATGATAAGCTTGGTGGTGCAGAAATAAATTTTGCTGTACCTGATACCTCCAAAAAATCCAAGTCCGAAAAAGACACCACAAAAGAATTTGACTGGATAGAACAGGCGATCAAAAACGTAGAAAAGGAAGTCACCAAACTTGACAACATAGTCAACTCAGCATACTCCACATTCTCACAAAAGAACGAAGCACTTGCAAAGGAGATTGGCAAAGTCAATGAGGAGATTCAATTACAACAGCAGGCATATGATGAATATATGCGTAAAGCTGATTCAATCGGGCTTAGTGACGACTACAAGACTCTTATCCATGATGGCGCAATCAATATCGAGAATATCTCTGATAAAAACTTACAGGAAAAAATCTCTGAATACCAGCAATGGTATGAAAAAGCCGTTGATGCATCAGACGCAATATCTGAATTAAGCACCAAAGTTAAAGATTTGCATGTTGCAGGGTATGAACTACAGGCTGACAGGCTTGAGGAACTCCTTGACAACGAAGCGATTACAGAGAAACAATACCTGTCAGAAATGGACAAGCTGTACAAGCAATATTATGAAAATCAGACTGATTATGCTGTACAGGCACATGAAGCAAAGCTGGCACTACTCAACAGGGAAAAAGAATATCTAAATTCCGTAGCCAATGCTGCTACTTCCCTACTCGACAAAGAAATTAGTAAGGTACAGGATAATGCGAAGGAACAGCAGAAGCCATATGAAGACCAGATTAAAGCTGCTGAAAAACAGATCGACGCTTATGAAGACCAGATTAAGTTATTTGAAAAGCAGATCGACGCGCACAATAAACAAATTGATGCCTACAACAAAGAAATTGACTTAATCAATGACAGGAAAAAGCCCTTGCAAGATGAACTTGATGCGTTGGAAGATAAGGCAAGGGAAGAAAATCTGATTCTTAGCTTGCAGGAGAAACAATATAACCTGAAAAAGGCTGAGAACCAAAAAGATAAGCTGGTAAACTATATGCCAGACACTATAGTAATATAGTGAAAGAAAGTAACTATAACGGTTAAAATCCGATGGGACGGACAAGACCGTGGAAAGACTGATTTTAGATTGAAAATATAGTAACATCATAGAAATATATGTTCTGATAGCATTTTGTCAATTATTGGTATATAATGAAAAATAATAATACTAATGATTGGAGAATATTAATGGACATTGAAAATTTGTATGATGAGCTAATTCATATATTACGTACATTTACAAATTCTATTAATAGAAATAATGCTGACGAAAAGGAAGTGGTTACATCAACATTATCTGATATAATTAATAGGATTGCTTTTACTATGAAGGATGATTTAACTTGTAAAAGTATTGAGATTAGATTGATAAGAGAATTTAGAAAATTATCGAAGGAAATGTTTGTAAAAACAACCAATAAAACAATCTATTTAGAAAAGATACAAAAAAATATAGATTATCTAACATGGGTAAATAAAAATAGAAAATTGAATTTAAACGCAAGAAAATATACTGTTGCACAAAAAGAAATATTTTATGCTTATTTGGGAAACAATATTGGTAGTGAACAAAATGGTCACAGACCAGTAATCATATTACAAAATGATACAGGAAATGCTAAGGGTAATACTACAATTATTGCTCCAGTGACAACGCATCAAAAAAAGATTAAATGGGATAATGTAAAACATAAATACTATATCGAAATAATGAAAGGTGGTATTAATAAAAAAAAGTACTTGGATTTTTATGAAGTTCCTTTGGAATTAGAAGGCGAACCCGGCAGTATATATGGTTTTGTAAATGTAATGCATATACGGGAAATAGACAGGAAACGGATAGACAGTAAATGCATGGGAGTCGCTACAGATAAGTGCTTTGACAATATCATAAAGGCTATAAATAAAAATTTGAGTTCATAATTTACAATTGACATATTATTAGAGATGTGTTAATATAATTTTACTAAGGCAAACGAGAAAGTTTGCCGGAAGTATGTCTATGCTAGGCATAGATTTATGGAAAATCAAATGTAGCAAATCATAACAAGGTTATGATTCCAAAAACATCTACTTCGGTAGGTGTTTTTTGGTATCCGTTTATCAGAAAAACAATCTAAAATCTTTATCCGTAGAGACTGTAATACCCTATATGGTAACATATGAGGTTCCGTTACTCCCCTCTCCCATCATAAGAGGGTGAAGATCCAGTCCGAACTCACACAATAATCCCAGAACAAAAATGAAATGTGAGAGTCAGCCAGAAATGACTGACCGCTATGTAAATACAATACATAGTCAGTACCTATAGATGTATAGGGAAAGTAACAGAATGATATACCAAAGACGGCATGATCTATACCAAGGATGATGCCAAAATCAGGGACGCAAAGAAAGAAGTCGAGGATGCCGAGCTTGAAATACAGAAAAACGACATCCAGAAACAGATTGATGCCCTTGATGATGAAATCGAAAAATATAATGAACTGATTGACGCTATTAATGACCAGATTGACGTTATCGACGACCAAATTGAGGCTGTAAACGACCAGATTGATGCCGTAAACGAATATATTGACGGGCTCAATGACATTGTAGACCAGATTGGTGATGCCGCTGATGCCCAGGTCGAAGCTCTTGAAAAGACCAAGAATAAATGGCAGGAAATGATAGACCAGCAGGAAGAAGCGCAGAACATGCTGCTCCTTACGGGTGAATTTGGTGCTGATGCTATCAGAAAGATTCTGGCAGGTGATGATGATGACCTTCTTGCACAATGGAAGGAAAATTATATTACCACACTTAGTGAGATTGATTCAGAAACACAGGGCTATATCGGTGACATGACTGAACAGCTTGCAGGGCTTTACAACGTGGATTTATCTCCATTGCAGGCACAGTTCAACAATGTAAAAGAATCAATAAGTGGAATGACTGATTCACTTGGCAGCGCTGTCAATACCATAATCGGTAAGGGTGTTGAATCTGCTATGGGAGGAAATCAGGATTCAACCCAAAGCACTACGTCTGCCCCAAATGTACAAGGTGGTACTGCAAATTCTCTGGCTGATGCCTTTACACAGGTTGGAAATACGGCAAATGATGTTATAGGTAATCCAGGCGCAGAAGGTGACGGAACTGTAATCGGTGAGTTTGGCTCCATGAAAACGGCTGTAGGTGATGTAACTGATGCTATATCCACTGGAGATGGATCGCTTGAAAATGCAATCCTTGAAGAAACAGAGACAGCCCTTGACGCATTTGACCAGCATACAGACAAGATCAACAATGAAGTAATACCTGCTATCCAATCTGCGACAAATGAGATGAATGCCTTTAATGAGACTGCTGACAGGGACATTGAAAAGACTATCACTATCAAATATGAAACGATTGGCAGTCCAGCTTCTAATGTTACCACAGGTGCGGCACATGTTGAAGGTACTGCTAACGTCCAGGGCGATTGGTCAGTGCAGACTAGTGAAAAACATTCCCTTGTTGGTGAGGTTGGGCGTGAACTTATAGTAAGAGATGGGAGATTCTTTACCGTTGGCGACAATGGTGCTGAAATGTTCCCAATCAAAAAGGGTGATATCGTCTTCAATCATGAACAGACAGAGGAACTTTTAAAGAATGGACATATATCTGGACATGGGAAAGCATATGCAGACGGCACGGTAGGCGGTGGAAAGGTGCTATTACCAGACGGACAGGTACTGTTCCGTGTACCAGATGATTCACCGCTGTTTGACCTGAGAAGGAAAGCTGAGGCATACATGGAAAAGACCGGCAGTAAACTTGAAGAGGTACTGAAACCTGTCAATGCGATACAGCACCACTTCGAGGAGATTGAGAAGATTATTGATAACAGTACTTATAATAATATTGTCAATAATAACCAACCGAGTGTCAATATAGGGGATATACATATCCATTGTCCTGGAATTACAAGCGATGAAGTGGCAATAATAGCAGGTGAAAAATTTAAAGAGATGGTCTGGGGAATGCCTATTAACGCTTATCAGCAATCAATGAGAACCAGATAACAGTTTTACCGCGCCCTGATATATGGGTGCGGTTTTATATAGAATTATTTTCAGAATATATTTACAAAAACAAAATATAAGAGTAAAATAAAGGATATAGTTATGATTAATAATACAATGCTTGAAGGACGCAAATTTAGAAAATTAACTTATATTGATGGCGAAAAAAAATGGCAAAAATTTTCTGCATGGGTAATGTTACATGAGCAACCGTTTATCATTGAAGATTTAAATAATATAAAGGAAGTTGAAAAAGAGGAATAAGTTATGGATAATACTCTCGTAATTACCAAAAAGTATGAGGAATCAAATTTTAGTGGAGTTATTAAGACAAATGAAAATATTTATTATAATAATACTTTGGTTCCAATTAGAGCATTATGGGATACGGGTTCTTCTATATCAGTAATATCGAGTGATTTGGCGAAAAAATTGAACTTAAATCCAATTGGTTTATCATATTTGAATGGAACAAATTCTTTTAATAAATCAAATATTTATGAAATTGTTTTATTACTTGCTGAAGAACAGCGAATTACATTACATGTGACAGAATCACATCAATTAAAGGATAATGGGCTGGATTTTTTAATTGGTTTAGATGTTATTTGTTTAGGCGATTTTGCAATTTCTACATATGATGGCACAGTATGCTTTTCATTTAGGTATCCATCACAAGGTTTTATTGATTTTAACAAACAATAGATAAAATAGATAATAATAGATAAATCACTCTCATTTCGAGAGTGATTTTATTTTGTCCAAAATTGAGAGGGAATTTAATGACAACAAACGAAATGATACAAGATAAAATTATCAATACTATTGAAATAATTGTTAATAAGACGCTGGAAAAATACATTCGCACACGGGATGTTGTTTCTGTCGTAACAGGTATCAAAAATGATAAATACGAAATAAATATAGATGGAAAAAAATACTGGGTAAAAGATGGAGTAAACATCTCCCCAAAGAAAGGGACTCTGGTATGGGTAAGAATACCTGACGGTAAAATTGACTTAGCTTATATAGAAGCTTTAAAATAAGGTGGTGAATCAGAGAGTAAAATGAAACCTATTATAAATAAAATAACGCCTTTTGATGCATCCAGCGGCGGATTAATTACAATGTATTACAATGGGGAACTGCCCTATAAAAACAGGATTGTCATTTACAATGCAGACACTTTGGAATCTGTATATGACAGAACAATTACAAACTACAACTTGGAACATACTATTCCTGCAAACACATTAAAGAATGGTATAAAGTATGCTGTACAGGGACAGGTGTTTGATTCCCAAGGCAATGCAAGCGAACTGTCTGACAAAGGATATTTCTGGACATTTACCACTCCCCTATTCTATTTTAGCAATATTCATAATGATGATGTTATAAACAAAGCATCCTTTTTTGTCAATTTGAACTACACACAAAATGAATACGAAAAAATATCTGAATACAGGTTTTATCTGTACGATGATGCTAAAAATATATTATTAGAAAGCGAGACTTATTACAATAGTAATAATTTTAACTATGCCTTTAAAGCACTAAATGATGACAGGATTTATTATGTACGTGCCCGCGGAATAACCGTGAACGGTTTTGAATTAGATACAGGATATATCAAGGTATTTGTAAATTATGAAAATCCTAAAGAGTATAAATACATATTTGCAAAGTGTAACGACAATAACAGTATTGTAACATATCAGACAAACTTTGTTGTCATCAATGCCAGCGGCAATGAACAGTATGAATATGAGGACAGTTTTATAGATTTAATTGAAAAAACATTAGTATATGATGAAGGTTTTATTGTATCTGGCGACTTTACCATGACGATCCGCATGAAAATGTATGGAGCAAACTCCACGCTCCTTAAATGTTCAAATTCTACCTGCGGCTTCGCCATTACAACACCTATGGATGACAAAAAATATGTTCGTTTTAAACTGACTGCCCCAAATGGAATCTGTAATTACATTTTATATTCGGAACCTATTTTATACAATGTTCTGGATATTGTCACATTACATATCAGAAGGATCAATAATATTTACCAACTATTTTGTTTTGTTGAAAACAAAGATTCACTGCGATACACTACATGGTTTGGGCAGCAGGATCCTGTAACCACATCTGGGCTAACAGAATATGACGTATGGATTGATAATACGAATGATGGCGTTGTGCGTATTGATAAAGACCATGTAAATGTATTTTTGCAGAACTATGAACCAGCCCTATTAGCAGAACACCAATATGACATGTGGATCGGAGGCGAATAATATGATTTTTTTTGGAAGCATGTTAAGTGCAGATATTATGTCTGTTCCCTGCACTCCTACTGACATCAACGACATAACCAGAATAGAATTATCTGATGCAATGTACGACGACCTGCGTGTGACTAAAAATGTTACGGAAGAATTGTCTTCTGTCGTAAATCCAAACTGGGACTGGGACACGATTTTACATGCAAAGTTCGATGGAAATACCTCCGCTGGTAATGTCAACTGGGATCTTGAAAGTGTTTCGCATCTGATCATCAAAAGAAAACAAATAGATGAGTTTAAATGGACTACGATAAAGGTACAAAAAGTTAAATCCATTAAAGATTTCAATGTTTACGATATTGACATAACCGCTGCAGCGCAACACACATATCAGTATGCCGCTGTGCCGATAATCAGGAGTATGGAAGGGTTTTATTCTATAGATACTGTTGATGTAAAGAGCCAGTCATTGCTCATTGCTGACAGGGATGAGATTTGGGATACAAAGCTGACGGACAATTATTTGGATAATACCTCCGTAGTCCCTTCTAATGTTGTCACAACCATGTATGACCGTTATCCGACAATTGTAAGAAATACTGCCGCAAACTATGAAGAAATAACTGTTAATGCACAGTTTTTCCCTTTAAAAGATGATGGCTGTAGCTATGATATTGAAGACCAAAAACGCATTGATTATAATAAGCGTGCAAAAATGTTCTTGCGAAATGGCAAAACTAAAATTTTAAAAAGCATTGATGGAAATATATGGCTTGTGTATGTTACTACCCCACCCTCTGATACAGCACAGGATCATTACAAAAACCGTAAAATCTCTTTCGCGTGCACTGAAGTAGGCGACCCAAATAGCGAAGAAGATTTATATAATTCTGGATTAACACCTACTGTCACCCCAGAATGGTGGAATAGATAGTTTAAAAAACAAAGATATAATTGGAGATGACACCATGAAACAAATATCACTAAATTATAATGATATTAAGATCGTTCGCCAAAACGTGTTGGACTTACGATTGAAAATAGATATCTATGACAGACTGACAAATGAACATCTGGACATGCTGGAGTGTGGTCTTATCAATGGTACAATTTCCATAGATGCTCAATCAGACATACGCACTACCGCATCACTTACTGCCGTTCCTGTAAAAAACAAACGTCTGCATTTGGACAGGGATTCTATCATATGGCTCAACAGGCTTGCCAAAATACAAATTGGTATTTATGATATTCCGAACCGGCAATGGCATTGGTACAAACAGGGGGATTTTGTATTCACTAATTATGACATTAATTATGATGCTACTACCAATGAAATATCAATTTCATTGGCTGATAAGATGGCTCTTCTGGACGGGACAAAAAATGGTCAGTTGGGTGCTCTTTCTATCTCCTATCCCGCTTATGAAGAGGATATTAATACAGGCGAGGTAATAAAGTACAACTATATTCGTGATGCTGTTATTACTACCCTCTCTCAGTTCGGAGGAATTACAGATTACGAAATTGATGATATCGGAGAATTTAAAGGTATGCCCGATTATAATCCCGAATTTGAGGAATATCGTGAACAATCAAAAGTACAAGTTAAAGATGGAAGTTATCAGCCAACCTGGAACGCCATCCCTTATAATCAGGTTTTTACTTCTGGTTGCAGTATATTATCAATTTTAACTACTTTTCGCGATCTATACCCCAACTATGAAATGTATTTTAACAAAAATGGAACTTTTTGTTGTAATATGGTTCCAAGCTGTTACAATGACGATATCATATTTGACAGTGATTTTTTTGATAAAATTTACATATCCGAAAATACTACTGTAGACCTGAATACAGTCAGAAATGTCTGTGAGGTCTGGGGAAAAACGATAGACACAAATTTTTATACAGAGGACTGTTCTTATAGTAATAATACATATATCTGCAATATAGCAAATTATACAGAATATTGTAATGGAGATATTATAGCCATCTCAATTCCTTCTGAAAATACTCAGCATGGAACTTCCATAAATATCAACAACCTTGGTTCTCTTTTAATTGTTGATGAAAACACAGAAGAGGCAATTTTAGAAAACAGCATGGAATCTGGACAGATATATGCGTTTAAGATTAAAAAGAAACGGGTAGAGAAAAAAGATATTTTTAAAATATACTTACTTGGACAATGGCAACCACATGGGATAAACATTTTGACCAATGGTATTGTTAGCAATATAGATTGTAAAATTCCTGGAAGTAATAAAATCGTAAAAAAATATTCTCTTGAATACTTCCAGGAATTATATAATTGCAAAACCATTACATTCACAAGGGCTTTAAACAGCCCTTTTTGTGTGCAGGAATTAGGGGAAATCCTAGATGTAAAAACGGGCGGTGAATTTGATAATATTACTTCGGACTCTCTTGCTCTCGCACGAGCAGAATATGAAAACTGGAAAAACTGCAGACTTACCGACTCAATCAATATTATAACAAAAATATGCCCTTTTGCTGACGTGAATATTAAAGTTTCCTATCGAAGAAAGGACAATAACGAAATCAACCAGTATATTGTAAAATCTTTGTCTCATGATTTAGGCAAAGGTACAACTACATGGCAGTTAATGAGATTTTATCCTTTATACTCTGATGAGGAATTTGAAAATGTCTATACTTGGGACTGGATATCAAAATATTCATGGCAGGCTGCAAACAGATATTGTTGGGAAAATTTCAAATAATAAGAGGATGGTGATGATTATATGGCTGCAAGTACAAATAAATATAAATTAACCAAGCCAGAACTAAGTGAAAAAGTACAAGTTGAAGTCCTTAATGCAAATATGGATTTGATAGATTCTGCTCTAAATGATTTACAAAATCAAACAACTTCCAATAGAAATAAAGTTGATTCAACAACTCAAAATCTGCAAAATCACATAAATGACCAAAATAATCCTCATAATGTAACAAAAGGACAAATTGGACTGAGCAATGTAGAAAATAAATCCTCTGCCACTATCCGTGGCGAACTAACCAAAAGTAATGTTACTAATGCATTAGGATACACTCCTTACACTCCAAATGAGGTAGATAATAAATTATCAACTCTGGAAACCAAAATCGACTGGAAAGAAGCTGTAGATACGTTTAATGATATTGCTGCATCATATCCAAACCCACAAGACGGATGGACGGTAAATGTAAAAGATACTGATTATACATACCGCTTTGATGGTGATAAATGGGTTGCTATTTCTGCCAATGCCATTCCCAAAGCGACACAGGCAGTTGATGGATTATTGTCAAAAGAAGATAAAACGAATTATGACGACGCTAATAGCAAAAAGCATACTCATAGTAACAAAAGCGTTTTAGACAAGATTGCCCAGTCTTTAATGGATAACTGGAATGCCGCATATTCACACATATCTGATACGATCAAACATATCTCTTCTACGGAACGCACGAATTGGACAGATGCTTACGATAAGAGACATACCCATACTAATAAATCTGTCCTTGATGGGATTACTTCTGCTTTAATTTCTGCATGGAATACAGCTAAAGCACATGCGGATTCCGACCATGCCAGAATAGATGCTACTAAAGTTGAAAAATCTGAAACAAATGGAAATATTAAAATTAATGCTACTGAGACAAATGTATATACTCATCCAGGTGGCACAAATCCTCATGGTTTGACTAAAAATGATATTGGATTAAATAACGTAGAAAATAAAAGCTCCGACACTATAAGAAGCGAATTAACAAGAAAGAATGTAACAGATGCGTTGGGCTATACTCCACCAGAAACAATACCATCTGTTGATATAAGTGGAAAAATGAATAGATCTGGAGACACAATGACTGGAGCTCTAAACCTGGCTAACAATACCTGGAATAATATTGGGGATAATGTTGCTATTGGGGATCGTGATGTAGCTGGAACGATTTGTTTAAAAGGTATTAATGGTCACACAGGAATATCATTTAAATCCATGGATGATACATCTGCAATACATATGGTTTACGACGAACCTACACATCAAATTATGATTGATGGCATCGGAATCAGAGACTTGTACAATAAGGTTGTTGCACTCGAAAGTACAGCAAACAGGCGGTTTACGCAAATTATAAATCTTACCGCTGGATATGATCCAAACATATGGTATCCAGTGGTCGGCAGCGATATACCGCAAGCCGGAATGCGTTATTTAAATGCATATACACTTTTGTATCAATGTAAGCCGTCATGGTCGACACATGTTGGGGGATATAGTTGTAATATCACAATGCTTGTTAACGGATCCGGGTGGGGAGCTAACAAAGAAAATATGAATTTGTGCCTCAATCAAGTATGTGCATGGACGCAAAACAACAGCGAAAATCCTGTTTCCTTTAGTAATTTGTTACAGTCACAAACGCCAGTGTTATATTGCAGGGGTGGTGGGTACTATACAGTTGTAACTGATTGGCAATCATTATGGACACCAATAACGACCTCGTATACAAAAAACGATCAGACAGTAGTGCCAATAGGATCGTCGCCCAGAGTCAATATAGATGGTGCAAGTGGTTCTGTCGTATACGGTAAAGACAGGTATATTACTAAAAACGATCGAATTGAAAACAATACATTTACCGACGAACTTGTCCATAACGGATTTTGGAAACTGGGGGATTTTGCTGACGCGAATTATGCAAAATCGATCGGCATCGATGAAAATACGGGTGATTTTTATGCTATTGTATTTAACTACTATGGTGCAGGAGATTCACATACGATGGGCTTCGGTAACATCATACTGCTGTCGCCGAGATTAGGGACGAAATTTTACTTTATACAGGTGTGGAATAAGAGTTTACATGTAAAGAAATTCGGATAATTTTAATGAAATAGTATAAAACCCCAGCAGGGTTGGTGGTTTGTGACTTGGATAATAAAATCCAGAAAGAAGGCGTAAAATATGGATTCATACACACATGAATATTCAAAACTTCCCCATCAGCTATACACAAGACATTATTTTAAAGATGTAGACGATACAGTCGGAAACCTGATTAATCAGATTAAACTTCTACAACAACAGGGTAAATACGATAAGGTTAATGAAATAATTAAGAGTAACAAAGAAAATTTACAACAATATGCCCTTGGAGCTGATTACATAAATGCAATAGATGAAGAAATCCGTAACATTGAAATATTTGCATCAGAAAAACGTCAGGTTGTGTACTATGTACCAAATGAACCTGGCGGTGCTTTGATAAATGATATATGGATCAGCGATTAAACGCAAAAAGAAGGTGTTTAAATATCAAAAAAGAAGTAAAAGAGAAAATACCAACTAAATTTCCCGCTGAAATAGATGAGCGAATTTATTTCAATGATATTGACCTGAAGCAGGTTGCTATAATGCAACGTTTTTATCAGTATATAAATTTGGGCCTATATGCAAAAGCTTTTGAACTTTTAGATAGTTCAGAAGCTTTTTATTATGGAGCATGGTTATTGAATATGCTTGAAGACAGATTATATATCATAGGCGACTATATTTCTAAAATTGAAAAACCAAAAATTTTTTCATATGGCACATCAGAACCCCCAATAGAAAATTTAAATAACGAGGAATATTACAATTGGATTGATGTAGACACAAACAACGTATCCTCTGCTGATCCCATTAATAAATTGTGGCATTGGGACGGATCAGTGCGGTTAGATGGAACTGAAATATTTTTATAATAAGAGAGAAGGTGTTTTAATTGATAGATTATACCGAACAGAATCCTCAATTTGCAGAAACAATAAGGATATTAGAACCTTACGATCCTGGTACTGCAGATAGTGTTAACATTGCTACTAAACAGTTATTGCAGAATGATCTATATCTTCAAAAAAAATCTGAGGCAGAAAAACATGAATTAAGTGAATTAATTAATTTATATAAACAGGAGCTTGTTGGCAAAATATCGGAACTATCACAAAATATGTCCCAAGAAATAAACAAAAAAGCCAATTCGTCTGATTTAAAGCAAATAGCCTATACCGCTAATTTTAATGATTTGCTCAATGTACCCGCATCCATATCATATTCAAATGCAGAGCCAGGAACTACAACCAATAATTCAGTATGGATAGGCTAATGGAAGGAGTTATTTTACATGACAGAACAAATTACAACGGGCAGACACTACCGTATCATGGGCGATTTCGCAACTAAAACATGGCATAGGATATCATTTTGGAAAAAGGCGCAGGATATCTATTTTGACAACAATATGACACTACAAGACACCTGTGGAAATATCCAGGGTATAACTGATAGTATAACCAGCGAATCTTCTAATGTTATTGCCAGTGTTGCCGCTGTTAAAGCTTTAAACGACAAAACATTATCATTTTAAGAGGAGGCTCTCATGAAAGAACAAATTGTTACAGGAAAAAAATTTAGGATACTGACTGATGTAACCAGTAGATTGTGGCATGTAATATCTTTTTGGACTAAGGCACAAGATGTCGAATTTAATGATGGGACGAATGCCCAGGTAAAATTAGGAAATATTGTGGGAATTAGCGACTCACTCACTTCCACCGCATCTAATGTTGCCGCGAGTGCAAAAGCCGTGAAAGTATTGAATGATAAAGTAGTAAATCAGATTGGAAACCTAAATGGACAAATTAATCAAAAAAATCAACAAATTAGTGATCTGAACAGGCAGATTGCAAATTTGAATCAGCAATTAGAAAATTCAATAAAACAGGAGAATATTGTAAATTACATAAAAATGAATTATCGAGGCAGCAATCCTGTTACTTTAACTAAAAAATCCATGGTTAGCATTCGGGGATCCAGAGCTATAACTAACCATGACAATTCCACTAAAGGTTATATTGCTATAGGTGTGGAAAAAAATGGATCGTTATTAGTCATGGAAAAAGATTTTGTTGATGAATTTGGTGGTGGGACATGCAGCATTGCCTATGATGGTATTGGCAATGCCGGGGATAATTTTGCAGTAGTTTTTAAAGATCTAAATGACAGCGGTAATGCTACATGGGAAAATCCAACTCCTGAATGGAGTTCTGGACTTTCGTCTCACCACACTCGTGATGTTTCAGATATTGTTGTTGTCGGAAGTTTATAAAGGAGTGATATCAAATAAGATGGAAAAAATTAGATTTAATAATATTCCTATAATTTATGAAGGAGTAACTGATTTTATTAACAGACATGTAATTGTAATAAAATTTAATGATAATAATAGTCCAAACCTAGCTGAAATTGATGGTAATGGATTCGAAATACTAAATGAAAATAACGATTTTGTTCAGGCAGATTATCGAGATTTCACTACTATTTATAGGATATACCCAGACAATCCATGTAAAATAGAACTCTCTAACGATGGATCTGTATATATTGAACCAGAAAAATTTCCAGATCCAGAACCATATATCCCTACTTTAGGTGATATTAAATCACAAAAAATCAACGAATTATCACATGTTTGCAGTCAGTTAATAACCGAAGGTGTCAGTATTGATGTAGATGGAACCATGGAACAGTTTAGTTACAAAGACGAAGATCAGGTTAATATTAAAGAAATTTTTGATCTTGCAGTGCAGACAAATGTACCAATGTACTATCATAGTGATGGTAATAGTTGCAAGCTATATACTGTAGATCAGATCATTGCGCTATATATTGCAATCACCACTAATAAAATGCATCACCAGACATATTTCAATCAGCTCAAATTATATATTTTGGCTCAAAAGAATGAAGAAGAAGTTAAAGATATTAACTATGGTGATGAATTGACTGGTGAATATTTAGCAACTTATAACGATGCCATGATGCAAGCGCAAGAGCTTCTTAATGTATTGTTAAAAAAGGGAATGCCTGAAACCGAAACAGACGCGAAATAGTAACTATAAGATCGTAGGGAGTGCCATAATAAAATTGGTATTCCCTATTTTTTACGATTTTGAGGCAATAAATACTTATCGAATTTCTGTACGGTACAGGTATACAAGCATCCGAATTGGTCGCTCTTAACCGTCTCTGGCTTAGAACGTATTGTTAAAAAATTGGGGGAGGCAGCGGGCGTAGAGCATTGCTATCCGCATCGTTTCCGGCGAACAATGGCAACCAATGTGCTCAGAAAAGGTGCACCTTTAGAAGAAATTAAGGAATTGTTAGGACATACAAAATTAGATACAACTATGATTTATTGTTCCATTAACAGAGATATTGTTAAGTATACACATCAGAGATTAATGAGTGCATAAAATAACTCTACATACTTCATATTTTTTATAATTATACTATCAAAAGTACATTACATGGGTAATGTGCTTTTCTTTTTTGGTTCAAGAACACATATTCAATTTCTATTAATATGATAATAAAGAATTTGTATTCTTCACTATCATATTAATAGAATATTTTTTACATTGAGGCTCCATTTTGTTATTTACACCAAAGACAAAAAAAATTACACCATTTACACCAATTTTTACACCAGATTAATCTTTTTTATAAAGGTATATACAGATTTATACAAAAACCAAATCAAGCACTATCCTTGTAAAATAGGTGTTTGTAAAGTTATGAACAATTATATTATAACAAAGATAATTCAATGCCGAGGTCATGCTGTACATGGCATTTGTTGCCATCGCCAACTACACGCATCCCAGCTATGAACTCGGATATGCCATCAAGTTTTTCAGACTGATCAACCTGATCCTGACTGCCATTTTCCAGTTCTGGGGGTATCTTGCCGGCGTCATCCTGTTCTTCGCCGCCATTGTCACCAACAAGATGGTATCCGGTCAGAGTTATCTCTATCCGCTCATACCATTCAGCTATCAGAAACTCAGCCACGCACTGTTCCGACACCGGCTGCCGAAATCAGCAGAATAGGAATTTGTGGAACCAGATGCTATAGGACTGAAACCGTGAAAGATTTCTCTTCACGGTTTCTCTTTTTTCAACCCTTTTAACCGCTGCCGTCTCATACTCTTCATTGGCATCAAACTTGATCTATCCATTCCTGGATTTGACTGCTTTGACATGATTTCCAGACTGTTACCTTTTTAACCCTCTCCTGATAAGCATTTGGTTCTCAACAGTGGAAAAGAAACACTTGTCAACAACAATCCCTACAAGGATGATAACCAGCATCACCAACATCACTTGGTCAATGTCCGCCAAGTCACGTCCCATAACCAGCGTTTGTCCCAGTCCGATGGAAGTTGTCATAACCTCGCCTGACATTAACGCTCTCCAGGCAAACGCCCAGCCTTGTTTTAGACCTGAAAACAACTCTGGAAGTGCCGCGTGGAAAATCACATCGACATAAAGCTGTTTTCTGTCTGCTCCCATAGTCCTTGCCACTTTTTCATATATTGGCGGTATATTCCTAAACGCATTGTCCACTGCTATGGCAATGCTGAATGCAGAACCCATGACCACCACAAAAATGATTGCCGCATTTGACAGTCCAAACCATAAGATCGAAAACGGCACCCAGCAGATACTCGGCAGCGTCTGGATTCCTAAGACAACAGGTTTCATATTCTTTTGGAGGTATTTGAAATGGTATATCAGAAATCCTAAAACAATTCCAATAAATGCCGCCAAAACGAAACCGACTGCCCCTCTGCCCAAAGAATGTAACACAGCACTCGGCAGACTTCCGTTCACGCACAGCTCCATAAATCTTCCGGCTACACCGATGGGAGACGGAACGGCATAAGAATGAAATGCGTGAAACACATCCACGCCAAGAAAATACGTCCCCTGCCATAACAATAACAGTATCAGCAGAAAAATAAACATTCCCATCTATACAGCGCCTCCTCTTACTTCCTCTAAGATCTGATGCCTTAAACCAACAAATTCTTCCGTGTACACATGCCTTGGACACCCGATATCAATACTGTATATTTTTGCTATTTTTCCCTCCTGCGGATGCATAACAATCACGCGATCTCCTAAGTAAACTGCCTCCTCGACACTGTGCGTAACAAACAGTATTGTCTTATGCGTTTCCATCCATATCCTCTGCAGTTCTCTGTTTGATCTCGTCACGCCTGCCGCCGCCGAAAGCGGCTGTAAAACCGTACTGGTCAAGCGCTTGTTTTAACGCCTGTGTTTTCATGATATCCGTGTATGCGGCACCGTGATCGAATGGATTGATGTTCTGCCTTATACCTTCTTCATTTGTGTACACAAGCATCTCCATCCCATATTTTTCTGCAATATGGTCGCGAAACTCTATCATTTCATGAAATTTCCATGTTGTGTCAATATGCAGCAGCGGAAAGGGTGGTTTTTCCGGGTAAAAGGCCTTCAATGCCAGATGCAGCATAACTGAACTGTCCTTTCCTATGGAATAGAGCATCACCGGTTTTTCACACTCTGCCGCTACTTCCCTCATTATGTATATGGACTCTGCCTCCAGGGCATCTAAGTGGGTTGATCGGTTCATCGTACTGTCTCCTTCCTGCAATGCCTGCTTCTATATCAAATCAATAATGTTTGTCATCCTGTTGAAAAAAGGATCTTCTACTTTTAAATCTAAAAAAGACGGATCCAATATCACGAGTTTATGGATCAATTCCACAAATACCTCGTCCAATTCTTTATCAATCCCCTTGTCCAGCTCCGGGCATATCCGGAGATAATTTTCAAAATATGCAGTTATTCCGTCCTGGACTTTTAAGAAACAGTCAATATCTCCTTCACTTCTCAACTCCTCTGCGTATAAAGCCCTGCCATTTTCATCGAATCCAAGAATAGACGGCCATGGAGATGTTAAAATCGTTTCTAAGATATAATAGTTTTCATATATTACATTGCTATGCAATTCGCCATTTTCGTAAAAAGAACGGATATCAAGCTTCTTATCTCTCATAAATTCTTTTTCCAGCTGCAAAAAGTAAATCCCCTTAATAGGCTGCTCAACGAGCCTGCTTAAATGCATCTGTGTGGTTCCTTTTGCAACAAAATCCAAAAAGGCAATATTCCCTTCTTTCAAATCTAAACTTCTTATGTACGTCTGATAGTTCTGTTTATAAACAAGCGCTCTGTCCAGAATCTGTTCTGAAAAATCAAACAAAGAACCGTCCTTCTCTGCCTCCTCCTCAACTGTTATTCCAAATCTTTGTTTCATCTGTTGTCGTAAGGTTCCACTGAATTTCATCCCCTCTATGTATGCAAGGTCCGCTTCATCTGCTATCCCTGCCCTGACTGACGCGGTCCTGGATGTTAAAAAATATACTGCCTTATTATCCGGGATCAAAATATCGTATAACTTTTTGATCAAGTAGCCATCCCTGGCTCCCAGCCATACATTTTCAGCCCGAATATCTTTTACCTGCTGATGAAACCATATAACAAAATCACTGATCACAGGAGCCAGAAGCAGATACCCAATATCATAAGCGTCTTTTATGACCAGTTTTCTTCCCTCCGACTCAAACTGAAACGGACTGTTAAACATCCTGGCAACAAATAAACCAATCTTTATCCTCGAAGATATTGTGTTCATATGGTTCCATAATCCCAAATACCCTGTGAGTTCCAGCATATCGATACCACTGTAAATCCGGCATGCAGAAATGCCAAATCTACGCGCACTTTCTATATCGGCAGTCAAATCGTCCCCTATATGAAAACTGTCCTGACCGCAAACAATATTTTTCAGTTTTTCAAATAGTCCCTGCGCTTTACTCACCTTATACTCACAGGAAGCTATAATATCTGTATATCCTGCAATGCCACACTTTTCCAGCATTTTTATTAATTGTTCTTTTTTGTAAAACGTATCTGTAACGATATAAACCTTTTTTCCCTTCACAAATATCTCAGATAAGAATTCTACCATTTCCCGGCGAGGCACAATCAGCGCATAATCTATATTCCATTCCAGTTCCGCCAATTCCTTGGCTGTAACCTTTGGCTGGCAGAATCTCTCCAGCATATATTGGTATATTTCCTCAAGTGTGGGCGCTGTATATTTGGACAATTCTTTTTCAGCCTGCAGCCTCCTCTCACAAAATCCCTGTAAGCAGATCCCTTTCCCTTTCAGATTATATTCTACTAGTTCAATAATATCTGTCGGAAGAAGCACCTTGCGCATAACAAGAGTATCAAACAGATCAATGCTGATGACGTTATATTTAAGGACCTCCTCCATAAGCTGCCTTTTTGTCGTTCCGTCTGCATTTGTAAGATCATAACAGGCATTGTTCTGTGCGCACAGATCTTTTCCCCTTACATCAAACAATTTAATATGATTTTCAACACAAAATCCGCCAATATTTCGGGCGATAGCTCTGCATGATCCAGGTCTTGCAACAACAATGATCAGCTTTATTTTTTTCTCGGCAGCCTCTGACAACGAAATGATGGGTTTTCCATAGATAACTCCATCTCTCCTAAAACTATCCATGAGACCAACAATCTGAAACTTCCGATCCAGACTTGTTATCGTCTCTTCTGTCTGTATGCCCAGACCATATAGCGCGATCGGACAGCCTTTATATTCACTAAATATCCCCGCCACATCCTGCAATTCGCGTACTCCTTCCCCCAATATCCTCATAAAGCATTCTCGATCATTTGTAGTAATTTACGTTCGAACACGCTGGTTGAAAAATTCTTTTCATAGACTTTTCTGGCGTTTTCCCCGATTTTGCGCAAATTTTCACAGTTAACCACACACCACATTATTTTCTCTTTGAGACGTTGAGCATTCTCGCTGGGAAAAACAAATCCAGAAATCCCATCTTCAATATAGTCCGCCGTTCCCGTCACATCTGAAACCATGCACGGAACACCATGCATCATAGCTTCTGCACATACAGTCGGCATTGGGTCTTCCCGTGAAGGACAGATCAGCATATCCGCACGGCTTAAGATTTCATTTACTTGTTCCCTGTTGACCTCTCCGGTTATTACAATCCCAGTGATTTCTTTTGCTTGTTCCATAATGTTCTGTGCCATCACGGAACTGTTTGGACCGACAAGGTAAAATTCCACCATATCCCTTATTTCCGACGGCAGCAGTTGGATTGAATCAATGAGCACATCCTGCCCTTTCCTGTTTTCTATATAGCCGATCGTCACAAAGCAAAGCTTTGTCCCCTGCTTCCAAAGCACATTCTTTTTACCATCGATACATGAAACCGTATCCTCCACTCCGTAAATCAAGCGGTCTATTGGCAAATCTGGTATAAAATTATGTATCGCCTCCGCCGGGACTGAACCAACAGAGCAGATTGTCATATTTTTTCTGTCTATTGATCGCAAAACAGACGGTTTCACGCCATGATAGAAAAAAGCGGAATCATGCAGCCACCATATCACAGGGATTGTGGTATCTCTTTCCGAGAGAAATACATGAAAATTCAGGGTATTGCATATGAGCAGCGAAAACGAGTTTACCCAGTTTGTTTCCTGCATCGTTGATATCTGGAGATTTTCATCTACAATGACAGGAATGTCATATTCAAGAAGTTTTTGTCTCAATGGTCCATCCAGCATCGATGTATATACAACCGCATATCCCTGCTTTATGAGAACCTTGGCTGCATGAAACAGTGCAATCGATGGTCCCCCTAATGCGAGATCATTTGACAGGAGCAATACTTTAGGCACTCCATTTTTTGTGCACTCGACAATTTCCTTTGCATTCAAAAAGTATCGCATCGGTCTTTTTATCCTATCAGTCTCAAACAGCTGGTGCAGGTCATAAAAATGGTAAATCCTGCTCTGATCCACGCCTAATGAAATGAGCTGCTGCTTCATCTGCTTTATGTAAAAACTTAAAATAACAATACGGTCATAATTCAGCCTGATCCCTTCTTCTGGAGACAGAACTTTTAAACCATCAATGGCTGTATGCTGCTTTTGCACAGAATTGTCCAGCAGTGCCAAAACCTCGTGATGTTCAAACCACTTTTTGTATCGGTTGTAATAATCCCCCGTACCAAAAATCAAGTACCGCATTCCATTAGCTCTCCTCTTCCACCACATAATGTGCCCCATCTCACACTATTATTGCGGTATTGCATATAACACCGTATCATAATCCGAGAATGAATAGTGTCGCAGATAAAACTGATATCCTAGATCGTATTCCATAATCTGTGACGGTATTGTCCAGATATCTTCATACTTGTGATAGATACTGATCGCCAGTTTCGGATGTTGAGTCTGAATAATATGCCGTGCCCCCCGTATGGCTTCCAGCTCTGCCCCTTCGATGTCCATCTTTATGAACGTCACCGGTTGATCCCCAAGCATATCATCCAAGGCTGCCGCCTCGACCTCCTGCAGTCCCTCATCATTCTTCTTATCCGTAACTGCAGAACTGCAGCTGCCCGCCATTTTCATTGACAGGATGGCTGTTTTATGCCACAATGCTTTTGGAATGATCTCACATTTTGTATTGTCCCCCAGTTTATCTCTTATGGATACTATATTTTTCTGGTCCGCCTCAAAGCAGTAAGAATGACCATTCCCTCCACACCAATTGAAAAAAGCCAGCGTGGTCAGCCCGTCAAAGCCACCTGCATCCACAAAATATTCACCCTCAGCCTCCGGATGCAACTCTGCCAAATCAAAATATATAGCCCCCTCTGTCAGGTCACAGATCACCTTACCGGCATCCAGTATCCTGTCAGGACAAAAACAGCGCTCCAGCAGCTGTCCTTTCATGTCCAGTCCGTTTTTATAGGAAGATATCACAACTGCTGCATGGTCATCACACCGCTCCATAAACTGTTCGAGCGTCATGACCTCCAAATCTGCCATTGCTTTTCCCCTTGGCTGATTGTCTATGACACCCCGCCATTGGATCTGTCCTTTCGTTTCCCGATAGAGCGTGTTTCCCCATTTCCCGGCTCCAAAGATATACATATCCGCCGACTGCGCTCTTTCTTGCAGCAATCCACAGAATGTTTTCCATTCCGTCCTGCTTCTAACCGTTTTGTCCACCATTTTTTCAAGATAGTGGTATTCATGCGTCACACTGTAATGCAATCGATCCATATAAATATCTTGGGACAAAGAATCCCCTATCCGATCATATATCTTTTGAAGATCTTCATTCATATAATGCACTCCCGCATCTATCGCCTCACACAACTGCTTTCCTTATGGTTGCTTATTGTTCACGCTCCGTGAAGAATGAATATCCCCTGTGTTTCTTCTCCACTACCACCATAGAGTCATAATAGTGGCATGCTTTAACGTAATCAGCATAGAAGGGCAGTTCCTGCATTTTATCCCAGTCTATAAACTGACTGTTGACGCAGTCGGCAAAATTTTTACTGTATTCAATAAAAGTATCGTTTTTCTTGTAGCCTCCATTGTATCTTGAAGAGTAGGAAGAATGGCAGTCCTCACATATGAACACACCATTTTCATTCAGCAACGGAAATAGCGTTTCAAATGTCAGGATCTGATGACTCATCTCATGGCTTCCATCGTCCAGTACAATATCAAAAGGTCCCCACTTCTCGGACACTTTCAAGAGAAAATCCCTGTCTGCCTGTGAACCGATACATATATGTATATTCCCCTCTTCAAATTCCTTACATCCTGCATCGATATCTATGCCGACAATTGTTGCCTTCTCCCCAAAATAATCTCTCCACATCTGCAGGGATCCCCCCTTACAGACCCCTATTTCCAGGATCCTCACACTACTGCCAACGTATTTCTGGAAGAATGTATGGTAGACCTCAAAATAATGCCACCATTTGCTCACCACTCTGTGATCACTGCCAAAATAAAACTCCTCCATCCTGTTTTCCGGGATCACATAATCCGGCACCAGATCATTGGCAACATAACAGTCGTCATCGGCACACGACACGCGGATGCTTCCCAAATTGGCTCTGCCTGGAACAATCAGGTCACTGCTTCTTATGATCTTGCTCTTTTCTATGCCATATTCCGTCATCAGCTGTTGCTCTATTACCCAGAAAAATGATGGCGTAACTGCTATTTTCTCCCAGTCTCTTGACCTTATAACATCTGGAGATTCTATCGTATATATTTCTTCAAACTTTTCACCCCATCGCTGGGAATCATTGTCTACAATACCCACGATCTGAATCTTTTCTGCAGCCGGGTTTAACCTGATAAATCTTCGCGCATTTTCACCGGCTCCAAACACAATTATTTTCATATCTTCATTCCTCCAAATTTAATACTTTCTAACTCTGCCTACTTACTCAAGAAATGCCGCCATCTCCTCAATGATCATCTCCGCTGTTAGAATCTTTCCTTTAAACTTTCCCTCCAACTGCCTGCAAATAGAAATGGTGTCATATGACGTAATGATAATAGCGTCAACCTCCGGAAATTCCTCCTCTGGACGGTATATCCTGAAATCATTGCCAAACTGACCTACATACCTGTCTATCCCAAAAAGCAGATTGACGTTTTCTTTCCTTAACTGGATCAACAAATGCTTTCCTAACGCCGCCATACCATATATTGCAACAGTATGTATCTGTCTTTTATCAAAATATCCGGAAAAATTGACCTTTCCCTCCTGCTCCAAAAAAAGCCATTTGTCGATTATCTCAAACAAGGTCTTAAATTTCCGCGCGTTGTGATCAAGCGCCGACAGTTCCGCTTTGACTGCGTGCACATCGCCATATCTCATATCACTTTCCTGTTTTTCATAGGTGTCGTCTACCACGCTCCTTACTGCTTCCAGATATCCGTATTTGTCCGTCTCGTCCGGCTCGAGATACATCCCTTCCCCCCACTCATTCCACGCATTGATAAAAAGAAATTCATTCCTATAATCCACACTCTTCTGCATGAGCATTTTTAGCTGATCCCTGAATATCTCCGGGGTCGCATTGACCAGACACTCTCCGCTTTTTCCTCTCCTTGGTGTATCATCATAACCCGACACTCCACAGAAATAGGTCCTATAGCCATAGACAGGAGATGCTGCATTTATATTTTTCCATATATCCGCATACTCATAGCACCGCACCCCTCCCATTACCCTTGATTTTCCTGATTCGTTCAGCCTGTTAATACTGTTTCGGGGTTCGTAGATGATCGCTGCATCCAGATAGGGATTGGGCGAATCCAGACGCGCACCTATCAGATACAGCCCCTCAAATCCCGCCTCCTTCGCCATTTTGTTCCAGCATTCTGTCATCCTTCCAAGAGGTCTGATATCATTTGGGCTGTAAAAAATAAATACGGGCCTGCCATCCTTTTTGATATACCTGTCATCCCTGAAAAAGGGCAGCAGGTACTCAAAGTGCCTTTCCCAGTCCTTATAATCGCCATACGCCTGTTCCGCCAATATCCCGCCAGTACCTTTGCCTGCACCATTTTCATACTTTTCCGCCCACACATTTCCCCCAATCCTGCTCCATGACCTGATCCAGGGTTCGCTCGCCCAGTTAAAACAAAACGGCATTTTAATCTCTTTCCATTTCAGCAGATTTTCCGCCGGAAGCTCTAGTTCCTTTTTTCCGTCTTTGAAATAATAATGATAAAAGCAGAATCCGTCTATTCCATACTCTGCTGCCTGCCGTGCCTGACGCTCCAATGTTTCTCTCTGGCTTAGATCATAATAGTAATGTTCCATTGGGATTCTGGGTTCGTTGTGCCCCGGAAAATATTTTTCCGCTGTTCTTACGGAATCCCAGTCTGTAAATCCCTCTCCCCACCAAAGATTATTGTCTGCAGTTTCGTGAAACTGAGGCAGATAGATTGCTAATATTTTTGGTTTTCTGATTTCATCCATTCTTTTTTACCACCGCATATACAATCAAAGGATAATATTTATCATTTTCTAAAAAGTCCCCGACATCCAAGTCCTCTCTACAAAGACCGCCAATATGTGCCATAACTGTCTTTACATTTCCATAACTCCCGGCTTCCACAACTTCCAGATCTGGTTCCAGTAAAAAAATTTTCCGCAGTCCATCCACATTAAAATTGAAACAGCAGCCATAATTCTCCATACACCGCCTTGAATTTTGCGAAATCCCTGAACATGTAACCAGCACAGTCCCATCCCTTTTTAATAACCGTCCAATATTGTGTACAGCGCTCTTTAAGTCAAATAGATACATCAAGGTCTGTGTCAAGATAAAGCAGTCTGCTACCTCATCCCGTATGCCATCTCCTGTTTCGAGATTTCCTTTAAATGCAATAACACCACCACTGTTTTCCACATCCATGACAATTGAACGTGTCAATCGCTCTTCTCCGTACTTGATTGAATATATATTATCCTCTATTTCAAGAACTTCACCCTTTACCAAATGCTTATGTTCCTTCAAAAATTTCTCAATATAATACCTGTCAACAGGTGTCCCCCTCTCCGTGCCGAATTGTCTGCTGATTGGTGCCAGTCCCATTTGCGTCACTGCATTGATCAGTGGATATGTTTTTCTATACGAACTCCTTAGAAACTCTCTCCAGTCTTCCATTCCATTTATCTTCGACTGTATTGTTGTGTCATGGGCAATGCAAGTAAAATAATTTTTCGAGAATCTAATCTCTGTCAATAGGTGATTTAGAACTTTCTCATTTTCAAAATAGGGTTCTAAGAAAAAGGGGAAAACTATCCTGTTTGGACTTATACCCAATTTCATTAACTGTTCCCACATTCCAATAAAGTGAACGGACATCAGAAAAATTGGTTTTTCATCCATTATATCCACACTCTCAGGATTCAATATCCTGATATTGGTATTTTTGTATAATTCCTGTCTCCCTCTTTCTACCCTATTGTCCAAAAAGGCAATGATATGGTATTTATGCCAAATCGTCTCTTCCTTATATGCAAAATACTTTCCTGTACCAAATACAATAATTTCCTGCATGCTCTTCCCCTTACTCCAACAATGTCCTCATGGAGATGACATTCTGATATCCTGCCTCTGTCAATTCTCGTTTGATTTCCTCAAAATAATAAACTGCAGTCACAATTACTACATCAATTCGCAAAGGTTCCTGATCTGACTTCTTTATATCAACAAGCTTATAAATTGGCAATCCCTCAATCCCTGTTGTTTCCACTGTTTTATCCAAGACATACTCAACACGCATACCTCCTTGCAAGATTTCTTTACACAAAAGCTGCCCTAACTCTGCATATCCATATATGACAATTTTCATATAGCCATACAGCCTCAGCACGTCCACAATATTTTGACCTTTGATTTTACAATCTACCCATTTAGTTAAAATCCAATAAAATAAAATCAGTTTTTGTAATTTTTCTTCCAGCTCAATGGTCTTATCCTCTGGTCGCTCTTCTGGTTTCCTGCATAGATAAGTTTCCAGATATCTCCCTTGCTGCCTATTTTGAATCGCTCTATACTCTGCCATACTCTTCGCCAATAGATCGTAGGGCAGATTTGTGAGTTGTGAGTCATGAAACCTAATTAATTCCATCTTCTTATCCATGACATCAGAGATGTCCAGCATATGTGAAGGATACTGCATAGGAGAATGTACTTCATACAGATATACCTCTACACAATGTATTTTTTGATGATGCAAAGCATTATACAAACTCATACATGCTGCTGTATGGTCAGGATGATTGTCATAAATTCCTGTAACAAAAATCTTAGTATATCCTGAAAGTGGAATATTAATAAGACAATCCATATGCTGCATCAAGGTTCCGTCTTCGTATTCCAACATCTGAAAACACTTTATTCCCAAATTATCCATCTCCGCAAGAAATTCCTTTTTTCTTATTTCTTTTTCTTTGTCAGGCGGCATATCTCCCTGTCCCTGTCTCCCGTCTGTCAAAACTAATACTGTACACAACTCTGGATAACATGCAAGAATCCCTCCTGTGCCAATACATTCGTCATCAGGATGAGGCGCGACAATGAGTATCCTATCCTGACCTTTTATTGTTAATGTCTGCATTTCTATACCGTCCTTTATCAAGCTCTTTTACTCAAATCTCAAATTCTGACTTTTGTGGGAAAATCTCATACAACGCCTTATTGATTTCCATCTTAATCACTTCGAAATCGCCATTTCCCGTTTCATTTAAACTTATGACAGGATATCTCCTGTTCCGTATGGCATCTGCCGCTTCCAGATAATTCTCCCCGTCCACCAGAAACATCTTACCTTGATATTTATGTGGCACAAAATCTCCTGAACATATCTGCCACATAGTGACCAGTCTCTGTGTTATATCTGAATATGTGCGGAACTTGTTTTGTGATGCCCTGTCCAAGGCTTCCGGCTCCTTCTCCCATATCTCCTTAAAAACAGATTTCTTCATAGGCATCGCCTCATGGGGATATACAAAGGACTCAAAATTGTTCCAGAACTCCAGATTGACATTCTGTTGCAGGCGTTTTGCATAGACTGGAGAAAACCACTTATCACGATTTTCTTCTAACACTACCCGCTTGTCAAAATTACGATTTAAAAGAACCATATTATTGACACACGCATAGTTCATTTGCAAGTCCATTCCTTTGTCAGCTTTGAGAATAAAATGTGTTTCTACAGCCTCTTCACAGGGAATGCCATTCTGAAAATAATATTCCTGAGGTATTGGCTGTACAGGAAAAAGGTCATCATTAAAAAGAATGAAATATTCACTTAATTCTTCTATTCTAAAATAATTCATTTCTATGACATTTGAGTTAAAGGTAGGCAAATATTGTGGTGGAATATAGTCACTGTGTCTTACTATATTAAGTTTCTTATACGAAGTATTAAGCCACTTGGGCATATGTCCCCAAGTGATGAAAAAAACTTTATGTACCCAAGGCATATACTTCTCTATCCCACGAAAAATATACTGAAGGTTGTCCCATGATTCATATCGGACATTTGACACAGTATTTGCTCTGTCATATTTATCTTTTTCAGCCCTCCATTCTGGATCATTCCCATCAACCCAGGGAATAACCAAATCTACTTGCATATTTTTCATCTGAAACCCAGTGTCCTTAAATGATTTTTTCATTGTCCACCCCCATTTCCAACAGACGGCTTCTAATTTCTTCCTTAATAACATTATTCTCTACTGCTATTAAAATATAATCAAAATCTAAACAAATAATATCTTGTGGATCAGATATGGATTCACAAAATATATCAGGTATAAGTTTGTATTTCTTATCCACCCACCCAACTATGTTGCAGGCTTTTGCATAAACTGGATATATAGCTTTTCCAATATTTCCAGCGCCATAAATAACTACCCTCTTATTCATCAGTTTTGGATGTACCATTTGAACACTGCTGTTTATCTTTTCCACTCTTATTCCACATCCCAAAAATAGTGGTACATAATACCGTTCCGCTGCTAATTCATCCCATTTTAACAGCTTATCTGAATCTGTCAACAAGTCGTTTTTATCCTTCATGGCATCATACTGTCCATGCCATCCACGTTCCCCTCTTTCTTTTACAAACCTAGGTTTTCTGTCTACAAATACTTTTTTCTGGGCTTGTTCCATATTCCTAAAAGGATAATGACGAGTTACTATTTTCAATGGAAATATTTTAGGCTCCGGCACCACTGCAATATGTCCCCCGGATTCCTTTAAAGTAACGAAATCTGTCTTCTTCCATGACTTAGTCTGCTTAAAATGCGATGTCCTATGCCCAAAGTCAAAATAGACATCTTTCATGAAAATACTTTCGTTGGTTTCTTCTGTTAATTTAAAATCGATTACAGTATTTTCGATCAGGTTATAACCCAACTGATCCATATAATAAATTGCCTGCTGTAATGTTGCATTTTTCCATGGACTAATCCTCATTTCATCTGCATCATAATGGATAAACCAGTCATATTGCAAACATCTACCAAGCTCCTCTGTCCGCTCTAACTGCTGATACCACTCATAATATTCTGTTTTTCCCTTTTCAGGAAATTGCTCCACAAATACTCTCTCTGGAAACGCTTGCTGCAATTTTTGTGCAATATCATAAGTACCATCTTCTGACCAGTTATCCACTATGTACACATCCACTCCTTGACCTAATAAATATAAAACAAGTGCTTCCATCACATCCGCTTCATTATAAACGTGAACAATTGCCAATATCTTAAAATTTATTGGTACACAACAAATAACATTGGACTCATCAAATGTTTTTCCTATCAGTAAAACACTTCCCTCTGTACAGGAAAAATCCTCCAACCGACAAACAGTTCCCAATTCCTTTGCCACTGGTTCATTCTCTCTCATGCCACTTTCCATATGAAGAAGTATATCTGATTTTCCCCTGTGCTCCTGAATCCATGGGATCACACTCCTTAATTCCCTTATATTTTTGCATTTTATATAAAAAACACCTTCCAAGGAATCATCCAAATGTAAAATCCTCATGATATCAATCCGATGATACAACCCTCTTAGTGAATCTCCGATATCTCCATAAACATATAATTTTTTTACCTGCATACAATTTAAGATGCGGTTTAATATCTCTGCGATAATATGCGTACTATTACTAAAAATAGGATCCATGACAACCACACTCTCTTACATAAATTTGATATTCTGTATTACCACATTTTTACGGTAATTTAATAAATACTGATTTTCTCTACCTTTTCCCGACACATACCTTCCGAAATTCTTATCCATAGTTTCATAGATTGGTATGTTTTCTTCTGTAATTCCAACCTCGATCAAAAATGTCTTCTTGGATATCCTATTTTTTAAATAAGCCCTATACTTTTCATATAATTGGTTGGCACTATACCAAATCACAAATTCATATGGAATCAAAAAATCAAAAACCCATTCATAATCAAAAGAAAACAGTTTGTTATCTGGTGTCAATTTAAGGTTAGAAAAAGTTAAATCAATATTTGTATATTTCAGGGATTTTTGATTGGATGGATACCAGTCCCCAAACACCTCCCTAAATTCATCTGAAGCAACAAATGGTACAAGTGTTGTCTCCTGCGCTTTTAAATACGTTTCAGCATAATAACAGAATTGTTCCACGAACAATTCCTCATTGTTCCTATACTCATAAAAAAGCGTTTCCAAATCTGTTCCCTGAATATAAGGAGTAATATAGCTGTCATTTTCCAAATATCCTTCCACATACTGGATATTTGGCAGACAGCCTTTCCACTTCCTTTCCTTTTCCTTCAAACTCTGAATATGCACTTTGGCACATTCATGTAATGCTGTTTTCCCTATATAAGTACGGCCATTCCGATCAAATATTTCCGTCCTTATTCTGAATTCTTCCCTCCTGCATTTGTTATATTTTGCAAACCTTATCCATTCTTTTTCTTCCCCGACAACAACCAAAAACGAATTGGCAAAATAGGAAAACATCCGATCTGCACAAATCTGGTCTGATACGATCGCATCATTAAAATTATATAATCTGCACGCATCATACTCTTTTCCGTAATTTCTCTCCTTACTTGGTTCAGGCAAAAAGCTGTCCGTATATATAACTTCAGGCAATTTGTAATCTGGCATTGGATAATAAAAAGTATATTGGGACATCACTGCTGCTTTCAGTAATTTTTCCATTTCGCATTTGGAGAATGTTCTCGCTGTTTTACTGTTTATATAATCATTCAGCCCCTCATACAAAAGATTGGTATGGTCTTCCGCCGCGCCGTTCCAGTATTTCATTCCCATCTTATTCTCAATTGCTATTATGATCTTTCCATCCTTTTTCAAATGCTTCTTTGTAATTTCCAGCATTCTTAAATATGGATTATCACTGTCCACATATAATCCCGCATACTCCAATACCCCAATCAGGGTAATATAATCATATTGTTCCTTTAACGCTGGCTCTATGCTTTGAAAATTCCCGATCACAATCTTCACATTACCGCATTCCTGATTGCGGTAAGCATTAATCATTGAGCGTTTTTCGGATAATTCAATACAGGTCACTTCTTTCACTTTTCTGCTCAATAATCCCGTAAGTGCTCCACAGCCGGAACCAATTTCCAAGACTCTTGCATCCCTGTCAAATGGATACCATTCCAAAATATTTTCCCTCATATCTGATAAATGGTACAATACAGGCCATTGACTGCTTGTCTCTAAAACTTCACTCTGCCTGCCTTCCTTAACCACCTCCAACAGGTCATCCTCTATGCTGCCATCCGTATAAAAATCCTTTCCTATGTAAAAGGTATCATCTAGCTTTATATTTCCGATTTGCCTCTGCATTTTTACATCCTCCAGCACGAATACTTTTTTAAATCCTTTAAAAGTAACAAATAGGGCTTTCCCAAATAATTTTTGTTTCTGGTACGCCTGCTGCCATTAAATCCGATTTTATGAAAAAGGCAGCAGCCTCCTTTAATACAGATATCAGTATTAAATCATATTCCAAGTCAGACAGCCTGTCTTTTCCCACCACATCTATGTAATCATAATGATAATCGTCAAAATTTTTATCCATAAACACTACTATGTGACATTGCCTGTACATACATAATTGTGTGTAATAGTCCCTGCCCACACTTCCTGCGCCATATAAAATAACTTTTTTATCTTTTAATACTTCCATTTTTGGAAATGCATACCTGTTCACCCTTGCCCCAAACATATGCAGCCCAGTCAGTATATGTTCTTTATAAAATATATCTATTGAATCCTTTATCTTTAAATACTGCGCATGATTTTGGAAAACATACTTAAGTTGTGTATATAAACTGCCCTGTTTCACAAAATAATCCAAACCTGTTTCATAAGATAAAGAGCCACGACGGATATTGTGATGGTACTTTTCACTATTTATAACAGAAATTTTATTGGCGTATAACATACAGCAGCAGGTACATATGACATCCTCCCCAAACTGCTGTATATCAGGAACCATGGAATAACAGGATTTAATCAAATCCGCCTTATACAACTTAGACCATACGTTATATGATACACAAAAATCCGTCCTGCGCCGCTCCAAAATCCCTTCACACAGCATATCCATACGCTGGAGGCTTAGATCAAATACCCTGCGCAGACAACTGACTTTCTTGCTACCAATTTCATCTTCCGCCCAATAGCCCATCTGTGAAATATCCGCATCATCTTCTGTCAGACTCTTAAACAATAATTCGTAGAACTCCGCATCAATATAGTCATCCGAGTCTACAAAACCAATATATTCCCCATGAGCATGGGCAAGTCCTGCTTTTCTCGCCGTCACCAGCCCACCATTATCTTTATGTATTACCTGAAGACTTTTATTTATTTTGGCATATGTATCACAAATCTTTCCCGAACCATCCGTAGAACCATCATCCACTAATATGACTTCAATATTTTCATAAATTTGGTTCAGTATGCTTTCTATGCATTTTTCCAAATATGAGGCAACATTATATACTGGCACAATAACTGTAATTAATGCTTTTTCCACTTTAATCCCCTTTACATCCTAACCAAGTCCTCACACTATATATCCAGTGTTTCTTGTCCATTAAACTTCATATAGAATATCTTTCAGGGAAACAACCAGATAATCCACCTTCCCACTCAGCATCTCATCAATCTTTTTTGAAGACACAGACCTTGCGGCAATACACCCTGCCACCGCTCCTACAACAAAACCTGTCAATGTTGAACTTACTCTGTTGAACCCTTTTTCATATTCCTTATTCTCCGTTACATCCTGATCCAGCCATCACACCATATATCTGGCGTTTCCTGCCCATTTAACCAGACCTTTGGTGCAATCACAATTTTATCCGGATTTTGATTCAACCATGCCCCCCACCAGCCAAAACTGCTGTTTGCTATAATATTACCCTTACAATTAGACATGAGATACATATCATACCAATCCTGATAATTCTCAAATTCACTCTCATCAAATACAATACTATTTTGCATCCTGGCAATTTTCATATTTAACCGTTCCATTTCATCTGAAAATATTATAAATTTAGCATCTGGTACTCTTACTTTTATGTACTTCATAGCTTTGTGATAATATTGTTCTGTACAAATACCACCATAAAATGCTTTATAATAATCATAGAAGTAATCTCCCTGCCTGATATGAATACTGAAATAATTGTTTTGAAGCTTATCTGCTAATTTTTGCAGCTTATCATCACTAATACGGAAAAAATATTTTCTCTGTAACTCACCTTTTATATCTTGAAAATATTTTTCTGTCTGCCAATATCCGACAAAAGTACAATTTAATGTTTGAAATACTTTCTCATCAAAAACACTATTCTGATCTTCTACATAAAAAAACCTATCTTTCAGATTTTTTTTAAAAACTTCCAAACATTCTGGATTTTCTTTAATATTCCGCCACTTCTGATTTATTTCCTGAAATATGCCTTCTTCTATTTCCATAAGCTCAGTATTTGGAAACACATCCCCGAGAATAAATTTCCTGCCCATTCCACCATTTTCATAATATCCCAGACTTGCATGCACCTCCCGCCCCCTGTGTCTTAATGCTTCCATGAGGGCATATTGGAACATTTGATTTCCTAATCCGCCCTTAAAACGTACTATATCCATCCTGTTCACCTTCCACAATTTTCTGATCAATCTATTATGAAGGAATAAATTGTTATCATCTCTTGGCTGAATTCACTTTTTATTTTGTCCCCAGTGTCATTTCATTTCCAAATAATATAATGAATAGCTGTATTTTTGATTTCTTTGATTACTTCCTTTCTATTCTTCTCATTCAATGCCAAGATAATCATGCTCTTTTCGCTTTGTAATGTTACCAGACACTCATTAAACTCCAAAATATAATGTCCATATAAAGCTCCATCATGCCTTTTTCCGTCTGAAACAATAAATGCTTCATATGTGATATTACTATGATCTAAAAAACTGGCACATTCTTTTCCTTTCTCTCCTGCTCCATATATGTACACGTTTACCCCCCACCTGCACATTCGATACACATTGCATTGGCACACAACTCTTTCTGCCTGATCTAATAATAAGTCCATATAGTTTTCACAGCGCAGCTCTTGATATTTCCTGTATAGATAGATATTTTCATCAAGAATAAGTGCCGGATTATTAATACATTCACAAGTAAGCTGTGTATTGCTTATCCCTATTGTAACCAACGGTTCATCAATAAAAGCAAAATTTTTGTACCTATTTAATATTTGGATATACCAATCAACATCAACAAACCATGTAAGTGCATCATCCATTAGCAAATAATTCATCCTTACAATGGTCGCACTTGGAGCCCCTATTATGTTTCGATATGCTAAAATAAATCGATTTTTGTTTAACTGTTGAAGCTGTTCGTCCGAGACCCTTCTTTCATAATTTACATTTTTTCCTATTTCATATGTATTTGAAAATACTATTCCTGCATCTTTATTGTTTTCTAATACATCAACCATTTTTTCTAAACTATCACATGAAGAAAAGAAATCATCATGGTACATTATTTTTATATAGTCTGCTTTCGTTTTCCATGCAATCCTCAACGCCTGATTCGTATTGCGGGCAGCTCCTAATCTCGTACAATTTTTATAGTATTGAATATTTAACTTGGAATATCCATCAACAAAATCTTGAATCAATTCACCATTAGAATCATCTGTTATTATTACAACAAAATTTTTAAAATTCTGAATAACAATTGAGTCCAACAGTCTTTTTAATTTTTCCCTGCTATTATAACAAGGAATGCATATTGCAACTTTACTCATTTTCTAATCCCTTATTTTTTCAAACTCAAACAGACCACAACTATAATCAGGAATATTCTCATAATCTTTTTCTGAAATTTTCTCTGTATATGCATTACTTCCTTTAATGATGCTTATATCGCACAATGTCATTTCGTCAAACAAATTCAATATTGTATTAATCGCAAAAATCCTATGGGCGTTAAAAACAAGCTTATCTTTTGGTCCCACAGGAACTCCAATATAAACATGGCCTTTCGGAACAATAACCCTCTGAATACTCTTTATTACTTTTGCATATGCATCTGGATCAATTTCATCGCCATACCGACCCAAGCCAAAATGTTCAATCGCGTGTAATGAAGATAGTGACTCTATGGATTCATCAGCTATTCCTTCTAGATTTGTTGCATCAGCCTGTACAAAATTTAAGTTTGTAATATGATATGGCAGCGGTCTAATGTCAATGTAGTTCACATCTCTAAAAACCAACAAATGTGAAATAAAGCCATCCAGTCTTGATCCAATATCGTAATGTTCTTTAGGAGATGCATTTAATATTTTTTTCGCTGCCCAAATATCCTGAGCAAAGTAATGGATTCCTACTACTCCTGCATTATCAGATTTGTCTGTAGTAATAATTTGTAATGAATCATCTTTTATTACAAATTTCTCATCACTATTTTTTTTCTTATATAATGATATATCCCTTAATACACTGACAAACTTTCTTTCTGTTTTTTCTTCCAAAACACTCAAATCTGCAATCTTTTCCTCACTAATCCCACTACTCACTAGCTGACACTTTACTGCATCCTTATACTTTCGAGTGCATATCAACACTTTATCGAAATCAATCTCGTTTATTTTATCTGGTGAAATAAATAATTCCCTGTTTTCAGGAAACAGGTAATTATCTGTATATGCAACTATTTTATATTTTTCTGATAGTTGTTTTTCTTTTTCCGAGAAATCTTTTCCTAATCCAAATACCACTATTTTTTCCAACAATACCCCTGCTTCCCTACAATACAATCTTCCCAGCCTTCACGCACCTCATAATCTCACTTTTCCCATGCTGACCTACTGCCTCTTTTACTGCCCTTAGATAACCCCATCCATACTTTTGATCTGCCTGAATATATGCTCCCTCTGACCATTCATTCCATGCATTTAAAAATACAAATTCCTTTTTCTGTTTTCCCGCTATTGATAATATTCTGTGTAAATGTTTCTGGAATCTGTACGGTGTGCTTCTGGTAACAATGAGTCCTTCCTCATCTTTCCTAGAAGAATTATCCCAGCCCGCAAACACCCCTGGAAAAGTCTGCGGTCCTAATTTCTCTGCTTTCTTTTCGATACACTTGCACAGATATCTGTATGAAAATGCATTCTTCGCCCATATCCAGTTCCGCACATCCGATTTTCCGAAGCGTACCTTCGCAACATGTACCGTTTTCCAATCATGTAGGCATCTCCGCCACGAACTGTCATTGTGTATTGTAGACAATGGTTCAAACTCCATAAATGCATCATAAAGCCTATGTCTTCCATCTTTTCCGGCTCCTGTATTCATTGCGACCAGATAGAGTCCATCAAAACCATTCTCTTTTGCCATTTCCTGCCACCGCTCATACATCCCCCTTCTGCAGGGAATATCCTGCGGCAGATAGATAATGTACATTGGCTTATTATTGACCTTTATGTACCTGTTGTCCTTGAAAAAAGGAAGCAAATAGTAAAAATGCTTCTCCCAATCCGCCTTTTTCCCATACTCCTGCTGCAATAATACTTTGTTCCCCATATTTGCCCGGTACCATGTACGCGTCCAGGACTGATTTGCCCATATAAGACAATATGGAAACTGTTCCCTTGACTTGTCCCGATAATCCTCAATCGGTCTTTCCAAGAGAGTTCTTCCCTGAAAATAATAATGGTAAAAACAGAATCCATAAATACCTGCCTTCCTTGCCTCCCGTGTATGCCGCTCCAGAACGCTTAAATTTGACAGGTCATAATAGTCATCATGCAGCGGTTGCCTCGGCTGGTAGTGTCCCGGATAGAAAGGATGTCCCCGCCTTACATTTGTCCATTCTGTAAATCCCTCTCCCCACCACTCATTGTTTTCGGGAATCGCATGGAATTGTGGTAAATAGATTGATAATAATTTGCTCTTCATCTTATATCCTCATGGCTTATATCTATATTTCATATAAAATATCCTGCAGCGAAATAATTGGACAGGTAATTTTCTTGGAAAGTCTCTCTTGTATTTCATCCAAAAATGTAATTGCAGTAACTATGATGGCATCTACATCTTCCAAAGCATCATCCAGCGTGAATATATCAACTTCCGAAAAAATGTTTTCTGCTTTCTTATCAATACCATAAATAATCTGGACATCAGTATTTTTTAGTTCATCTATCAGGGTTTCTCCAACATAACTCATACCGTAAATAGCAATCCTCTTATACCCATTCTGCTCAAAATAAATAGCTGGACTCTTTCCTTCCTGTTTTATTTTCACCCACTGATTCATCATAAGAAACAATGCCAAATGCTTATCAGCCAACTGTTTTTGGGCATTCATTTTCTTTTCTACAATCTTCCCTGTTCCAACTGCCCCAATGAATCCTCCTGTCATTAATATTAACATTCCAATAACACTTTTTTTCATATCCTTCTTCCCTTCGAAATCGATTTGTAATTATACTGTCGCATACAAAACAGTTTCCGTGGTAACAGATGTATAATGTCTCATATACAGCCTATACCATGGATATTTCTCCTTAATATAAAACGGGATTTTCCATAAATCATCCTCCTTATGATATATTGATATTGCTAATTTGGGTTTGTGTTTTTGAATTGTTTTCTTAGCACCTTCCAATGCAGCCATCTCTGCACCCTCGATATCAAATTTTATATAAGTTGCCTTGTCTCCGTCCAACATTTCATCAATCGATATCGTTTTTATTTTCTCTAATCCCTTTTCATTGATTCTTGAACTTCCTGATTCTGCAATGCTCACAAACCCTAATTCTGTTGTATGCGAATAAGCACCCTTATTAATGCAACTGACATGATCAATTTCTTTCAGCTTTACATATTCTTTCGCAATCTGAAACATCAAAGCATCTGGCTCCATTAGATATATTTTGGAATAATCTTTACACCATTTTGAAAATGCCTCACTCGTTGCCCCATTATACGCTCCTGCATCTATAAATACTTCCCCTGGAGATAACATTAATATCTCTGTTCCAGGAAAATATTGTTGATGCTCTCTTTCATATATTTCCTTGATTAAATCATCCTGATTGCTTAGTCTGTATTGCACCAAATTTTCAAATGTTTTTATGGATTTTTCATCACAGAGATTCCTTTTAACATAATTAATTTTCTCTGTATCCTTTTGTATGATTTCTGATAATAAACTGGTGTCATATACTCCACATCCCCATACCACTCCTCTCATAAATACTGTCGCATTCTTCAAATGCTGTAATCTTTCCATTATCTGCAAGCGATATTCATAAGCCTGGGTTGCAACATAAATATTTATCTCCCCCGCCCGCTCCAATTCCTCATAAGTAAAGACTTTGAGTCCGCAGAAAGTATCATTTGCTTTCATAACAAAAGAGTCTGTAAATCCAATTACATTTACATTTTCCGTCTTAAGCTGTAAAAATAACATTAACGCTGAAACCGATCTTCCCCAGATAATTAAAGGTTTTTCACCCAAATCATATAAGCGTCTTTCCATATCAACATACTGATATTGTTTTATCATTACAAATATCCTCCTCTGATTCTGAATGAAACAGCCTTCCCAAAATTGCCATATTGCACTTTTTCTACATCTATTTCATCAATAGAAATGGGCAATAGTAATTTTTTATACTCGCATTTTCTAAAGAATGTACAAGATTGTCCCAGCGTTTCGGATTAATAGCCACAATTACTCCCATATCTTCTTTATCATATGGAATGTCAGACAACTGCCACACAGGTTTTCCCATAAAATAATCTTCCGCGTCTTCTTCTTTGCACGACACTGCATACCCAGTAAACTCAATATGATTCTTCTCGATTTGTTTTGTTATTATCGAACTGTATTTTCCCACTCCCATAAGAATAATATATTCATATCTTTTTATAAATTTTTTTAATTCATCCGAGCAGTACGATTCATCAAGTGTCTGGCAACGTAAACATTCTAACTTCTCTATCCATTCTTCACAGGTATGTGGGACAAAAAACTGCTTCTTGCATTCATGATAATATTCTTTTATACCCGTATCCAAATCTGCCCATGCAAACCATGAAACATATTCTTGAATTTTATCTATAACCCATATATGAGATTTATAATTTGTATACACATCATACTGAAATAAAAAGTCGATTATACCAACATAAAATGCAAATCTAAACATATTACTTCCTGCAGCCATATCTGTATAGCTTCCCTTTCTGGCAAGACGATAAACAGACATTATGCGGCTGCTATAATGTACACTACCTTTTGTCAATGCATAAAGCTGCATTGCATAATCAGCCACCATCGTTTCATACACAAATTTGGGAGTTTCAGTTAATAATTCCCTCCTAAAAATCATTGATGCTGTTGGCGGATTCATTCTATATTGCATAATTAATTCTTCCGCTGAAACATCCTTCTCAATGTCACAATCATATGGGTTCTGTGTTCTCATTGACAACTCCCTGCAATCAATCAGCAGCCCATTATGAAGACATAATGAACATTCTGGATGGGATTCCATATAGTCAAATTGGATTTGTAGCTTATTGCAATCAATCCAATAATCATCTCCGTCACACAAACTGACGTATTTTCCCGTAAGATATTTTTGCTTTAATGCTTTTCGCTTTTCCGGCTTAGAAAAAAGTTTGTCCTCCAAAGTAATTACTTGAATTATTTTTGGGTACTTCTCCCTATATTCCCGAACAATATCCAACGTTCCATCTGTTGACATATCATCAAAGACAATAACCTTATAAAGAAAATTTGTTTTCTGAGCTATAAATCCTTCTAAGGCATCTTTTATATAATCCCTGTGGTTGCATGTAGGACACCATATGGAAACCATCACATTATCATCTGCCATCTATACCTCCCCTTTATAGACTGATTTGAAATTTACCTATTCAAATTTAAAGCATTTTTATATTCTTCTGTGTATTTATCTTTGAAAATACCTTTTAGACCTACCGGATTAATTGAAATGATCTCTATATCCGGATAATTTGCCATTGCAAAATCTCGTAATTTCTTCCATGGTCGTATAAAGTTTTTCGCATCATATCCCGAATCTAGCGCATTAAGTTTATTTGCATGACCTATTCCGCTGCAGTCTGCTCCAACAAGATAAATTTTATCCGGATGCGTCCATAAAGCAAACTGAAATACAATATATAAAGTTGTTCCATACGATTTGAACGGGGACACAGATATATCCAATGGATATACAAATTTTCTAGTATTCTCATACCTGCTTCCGTACATACTCTCATAACTTTCCACATAAAATGTTTCTACACCGTACTGCTCTCGTAAATACTCAGGGATCAAAGCTCCTTTCCGGATATAATTTATTCCAAAAAATTTAACGAGATCATCTCCATAATCTATGATTTTCTGAAATAATTTTTGCTGGTCGCAATAATCGCAGGCAAAAAAATAGTCATATCGAATATCTTCCCTGAATATCGCATCATTAAGCCCCATGTGTATGCTGCCTGGTATCGGATTATAATAGTCAAACGTCGGACCTGTCCCTGTCACAATAACCGTTTTTCCTTTGTTAATTCCTTTATATTTTGGAAACACTTTTTGATGCTGTACCATGGCAGGCATATAAATATCTGTAATTATTGCAAGACGGTCAATAATAATATCCGTTCCCAGTATATGCCTTAACCTCTTTCTATTTTTCTCTGCTAATTCCCAAAAGCCGTTTTCCGCTTTCTTTACAAAATCTATCATCTTTTATATGCCTCCATGCTTAAATAATGATAATTTTAAAATCCAAAAACTCTGTCAATTTTACTTTCATACTCCATAAAATAATTTTCTTTATATTTTTTCAGTTCTTTGCGCTGTACATCTGTAACCAAATAATCAATTATATTTACAGATATACAAGCCTTTTTTAGTAAATGTGACAGAATATCATTCTTTGTTCTTGAAAAAATCAAAAAATTTTCATCTACCAACAATTTTAGTTTTTCAAGATTTTCAACTGCATATTTCCAAGGGTAAGATATTATCCAGATATCATTTTCTTTTAAAAATTCTATAACTCGATCCAACTCCCATTTTCTTATTTTATCACTCTCTTCTGTCTGCCTTTCATCTTCTATGCAAAACTGATACTGTATCAATCCTTTATACTTTCTTATCGCCCAAATCATATTTTCTGTATACGTCTCGAAAATGATACGTCTTCCGTCAATCTTATACTGTACAATGTAATATTTAATCGCATCCAACAATGAGCAAACTTTATCGCAAGAATATACTTTAGGATCGATCATAAAAGATATGTCCTGATATTTAGCAAGTAATTGGAATAGATCTTCTAACGTCATTGGCGTCAATCCATTTGTCGTTTTTGCAAATAATTTTTGTTCTTGAAACCATTCATATGTACATTGTTCTGGCAGCTTTTCGATTTCCATTTTATCAAAAGTATCTTTCTTGAAATCATGACAAGCAACAAACTTCTGGTTTCCGGCATCATCTATGTCAACCTCAAACATTTTAATTCCGTTTGCATACCAATACTCTAACGCCTCTAATGCATTTGTAAACGTTAAATTGTATATACTTCCACATGCATGCATACAATACTGCATACCCGAATCTTTTTGCATTGTAATTTTGCTTTCCACACCCTATCACCTACAACAAAGATTGATTTGCCCTTTCATAATCTTTCAAATCATCTATTTCATACCAACGACTCTCATCAATCGTATTAATTTGTATATTATCATTTCTATAATAAATCAATGATCCAATCACTAATTCATAATAACTATTTGCATTACACGTCTTAATGAAAGTATCTAAAGCAGGCATTAGCTTTCCATTAAAGAAATTTTCTTTAAACCTATATATATTTACTGTCTTATAGGCATAACTGTAATCTTTATTCGTATCTTGATGTGCCTTTATCAGCAGTTCTTTTACATAGCCATTCTCTATGAGCACTATTGTTCCATCCATAGTGCGCTTATTATATGGACTCACTAATATATTACAGTCAGCATTACCATCAATGATAGCCTCAATTACATCTTGCTGATAAAACAAATCACATTCCAGCAAAAGACAGTCTGTATCTATTTTATCTTTGGTCAGATATAGTGAATATACATTATTAGTGATTTCGTATCTGTCATTTAATATGTAATTAATTTTCATTCCATGATAACATTTACCAACATTTCTTTGAATCATATTAGCCATATATCCACATACAATAATTACTTCTTCCACTTTACCAGTTTGGGATAGATAATCTAATGTATTATAAATTAAAGGTTTGCCTTTTATTTTCACCATGCATTTGGGCATAGTATTTGTTAATGGCTGCAAGCGTTCCCCCTTACCTGCAGCCAGAATAATAGCCTGCATTATATTTCCCTCATATTTCTTAATCATATTTTATATTATATTTCTTATCATAAAACTCCTTGTATGGAATATCAGGATAAAACTGAATATTATGCCATCTCCCCCTCTGCTCCAGTGGTGGATATTCCATATAATTTCCAAAATAAATATGTAATTGCTCATCATACCCTATAGGAACCCTTACTGTAATACTTTCAAATTTCTTTTCAATATAATCATCAAAGATTTTTTTATTCCAAATTTTTTTTGATGCATCATATTGCGTAGATACCAAAAGAGATAAATATTCTGTATCTATATTCTCATCCTGTGTTGCCAGCTTTTCTATTTCATCAAATATATCAGCAAGTATAATAGTACTATCATAATATTGTTCAATGATCGCATTATCACGTTCCGTTTTATTTGGAAAATCATATCTCATGTATGCAGAATTCTTCATAATTAAATCATACATTTTTTTTCTTCTAGGCAAATAATCTTCCAAGGTAACCTTGTCCAACGGAAAAATGTCAATAAAAATTCCATGTTTGAATTTACAATAATTAAAAGGTTCTAAAATAGCGGTAGTATTTTCATTTAACAAACGCATAAATGAATATCCATATTCAGAATCTGTATAAACGTTCTGTAAAAAATATGGACTTATAAATGCTTTTGACAATTTCTTCAATTGCTCATATGACTTTCTAGGTAAGCATACATCAAAATCGTCATCCCAAGGTATAAACCCTTCATGCCTTATGGCCCCTAATGTACTTCCGCCATCTGTAAAATACGATAAATTATTTTCTTCACATACTCTGGAAAATTCTTTATACAAATCTAATTGCACTGCCCATACTTTTTTCATATTAGAAGTTATTCTATAACCACATTCTAATGATTCTTCCCAAAATTTCTTTGGTAACCATCCAGCCTTATAAATCCGCTCTGTTTCTGTCATCACTATTTTCTCCCAGTCCTTTTCATCTTAAATGGCATACAACACAGTCTCAATTCCATATTCACTATGATTTCTAATATAAAATTTGTAATCTTGGCGTAACCTATAAATATAACTTGGAATTTTAATCAAATCTTCCGCCTTGTGATAAATGCAAATAGCTAGCTTAGGCTTATATTTTCTAATCGTATTACTCGCTCCATAAAGTCCTTTAAGTTCTGACCCCTCAATATCCATCTTAATATATGTGGCTTTCTCTCCTTGTAAAATATTATCTATTGTTTGCATATTGACACTTGTCATTCCAGTATCAGATATTTTTGACCCTACACCTAAGCCAGTATCCATATGCAATACACATTCTTTATCCCATACACCTACGGGTACAATTTCAATATTCTTATAAAATTTTAGCACCTCCTTCATTTTAATAACATTATATTTATCTGCTTCCACGCAGAAAGCCCTATAACATTTTGTAACTTTATACCGCTGTAGATGCATTATAAAATCAACTGTAGATTCCCCTTGATATGCTCCACAATCCACAAAAATCTCATTCTCCTCCAAATGAATAATATCACTCGGAAAATATTGATCTAACTCATAGATATTTTTTGTATAAATTCCAGACATTTTTTGGGTAATAAATGAATCTAATGATTTTTTTGATTTTTCATCACACAGGCAGTTCTCCAACCATTGTAATCCTTCTTTATTTTCTCTATAAAATCTCTGAGAAATCATGTTGCACTGTCCCTCTAAACAAAGCATACCTATAAAATCCAGAGCATATAATTTATGAATATTACTTAGGTACATTTCTGCTTGCTCTTTATGAAATCCTGAAAATCCAACAAGTAAATCACATTTATTTCTATCCAAATACTCTTCCAATATGAATACAGGACAGCCTTCCGTTACATGAAATTCATTTTCCCAAAATTTTCTATTTATCAAAAAACCATCGATTCTTATGCCAATTTCATCCATATATACTTTAATTTTTCTCGCAGTCTGTCCTCCCCCCCAGATTAATATAGGAAATTTACTACGTTTTAATTCTATAACTGCTTTCTCTATCAAACTATCAGGTAATTCATTTAGCATTATCAACTATTCTCCCTTATATGTACTCCCCAGCCGTAATCCGAAATATGCTCCCTGTCATCATTGCCGAATCATTAGACATTAAATAAACAAGCGCTTCTATATAATCGGCTCTCTCAAGCATTCTTCCCATCGGCAAAATATCTGCAGCATTCCTGCGTAACTGTGTTTCTGATACTCCCTGCATCCTTCTAAATTCCACTTCGCCTTCTGTAGGTGTCCAGCCCAAAGTCAGATAGTTACATCTGATTTGTTCCGATGCATAGTTATGAGCGATATGTTCCATCAAGGTTAATAGCACCCCTTTTGAGCAAGCATATGCAGCCCGGTCTTTCTGTCCGCCCCATGCATGTGCAGAACCAGTTAATATGATCGATCCTCCGCCATTCTGACGCATATACTTAATAGCCTGCTGACAACAGAAAAAACATGCCCTAAAATTAATATTCATCACCCTGTCAAAAGTTTCAACATCACACGTATCTAAGGCTGAGATTGGTGTAACTCCCGCATAATTAAAAAATCCATCAATCTTTCCATATGCATTAACCGCTTCATCAAAAAGCTTTTTACAATCTTCCACATTTTCCAATTCAGTATGAACAAAAATTCCATCACTTCCATAAGTCTGCATCGTTCTTATTATTCGAAGTGCCGCTGCTTCATCTCTTCCCCCTATAACCACCCGCGCACCTTCATGTGCAAACTCTTCCGCAATAGCACAGCCAACACCTTTGGTTCCTCCTGATATGACAATTACTTTGTCATCAAGCCTCTTATTCGCCATCTTTATCTAACCCCAATGCCTTTTTTACATCAAATCCCCGTAACAACATATTGTTTCCCTCTGCGTCAATGACCTCCACCTTTTCCATATATTCAGCTAATGCTTCTGCCAATTCCATTTTACTGTCACACACCAAATATATTCTTGTCATTACCTGCTTCTCAGTACCTATCCATTCATCACGTACTTCATCATTTTCATATAATCTCTGAATATTTGCTATAACCCGCACATCATCTTCTATTTGCTCGAAACCTTTTATTTTACAGATAGTCCCCTTTTTTAACAAAAACCAAAGTGTCGCAGCCCATTTCCCATGAAAATATGGATCATCCAGTTCCTGCAGATCCATATTTCCCTCCGAACCTGTCAGTGCAAAGTTGATCAACATCTCCCTTTGGTCAAACCCATGAATAGCATTCATTAGTATATGTGGCGCTTCCCCCTGTAACCGAAATCCTGTATCATAAACATAAAATTCACCATCTTTATAAAACGCTGATAACATAAGCACACCATTTTTAATCCCAATCGCTTTAAACATTCTAAGTGCATTATCATGCATACGTTCAAAATATTCTCGAATATGCTTAGACGGATACGTTCCTCCCAGACAAACTCTGCTCAGTCCCATTTGTTCACTCGTGGTATAGCGGTCATAAATACAAGATGCACTACATATGCCATCTTTAAATGTGTAGTATATTCCCATATCCTCACACTGCATATATTCCTCAACAATAAAGCGTTTTACTCTTGAGGTTGCAAGTGCCTTATCAATTGCAGATTTTAGATTCTTTTCTTCATAACATATTGTCATTCCTTTTCCACTACAACTATCTACTGGCTTAACCATAACCGGATACTCAATCCTGGCAATATCTTTTTCACTCATTTCCGAATCTAAATAATACTCTGGAATACCATGGATACCATAGCGCTCACAAGTTGCCTTGAAAACATCCTTATATGAAAAAACATCCACTATTTCCTGCGATGCATAACAGTGAAATCCCAACGCGTCACAGACCTTGCAGTATGCTGGTACCAGAACATCTGCCACCCCGACTAAAATTCCATCAACTTCCTCACGCTTCGCAAGTAATACAATTTCCGATACATCCATACCGTCAACATCAAACCTTTTCCATGCATACCTCTTTGCAACATCAGCATTACAATTACTTGTAACCAATGTTTTTATTCCCATTTTATTTGCATACTCTATTAAGGGAATCGTCTCCGGATTTGCCCCCATGATTAATAATTTTTTTCCTTTTAAACTTTCCGTCATCTCTCATAAACCTTTCTTTTATCCTATATTGTAACTTTTTCACTTAATGCCATAATAAGATATTCATTTTCCGGACATATCTGCTGCATTTCTTCCATAAATAATCCAACACTGCCCCCATGCGATGCAAACATTCCATAATGACACGGAATCGTCAGCTTTGGTCTTAACGCCTTACTTAATACTGCACATTCCCGTTCATCCATGTTTCCATACGCTCCATTGATCGGTGCAATCATGACATCAATTAGCCCTTGCTGAACGTATGTTTCCACTCTGTCAAGCCGCAAACATGTATCTCCTGCTATATAAATGTTTTTACTGTCCACAGTAATAATCACTCCAACCGCATCTGGCGCTGCATCCCCATGGTCACAAGCGACAAATTTCAAGGTGAAATCACCCATCTCGCACATATCGCCAGATTTCACATAATCAATACGTTCGCTTGACATATGCAATCTCTCAACTTCCCTGGCACAATTCAACGATGCATATAGGTGTGTTTTTTTATTTGACATCAATTCAGGTATAACGTCCACATCAAAGTGATCAAAATGCGAATGCGTAGTTATAATTCCATCAAATACCAGTTCAAAAGGAAACAAAATTTTAGGAAGCAATCTTTTAAAGCCGACATGTCCTTCTATTCTCTCTACGCATTCTGAAAGGTACAGATCAATGCCAAGCAACTGACCGTTGCCGCTTTTTATAATAAATCCAGCCTGCCCGACAGAAAATAAATATGTTTTCCCACTTTCAGCACATAACACTCTTGTGGCAAAATCGTTCATTTCAGCGCCTCCCAAATCCTTCTGCCATTACTATGACTTTCAGAACTTCTAAATGATTTTTGTTCATACATTATAAATGCGTCAAAAATATCTTCATCAATTTCGTAAAACAATTGATTTCTTTCGTCTTCCTTTGCAATTACATTTAGATAATATTCCTTAAAATTACATGGTCCTATTCTATTCCAACCACCTTTACCAGTTCTAATGTCTATCGTCAAAAAGTAATTAGACAATCTGGCAGCTACATATATAATTTTTTCTCTTTCCTTAATATCAGCATATTTTGCGAAATTTTTCTTATTCAAATAGAAAAAATCTTTTGGATATTCATCATATATGCAGACTGTTTTCTCATTAAAATCATATATATATATATCCTCATTTCTACCTGCTGGAAATAACCAAACATTTCTCTCGGAGACTGCCAATGTACTGAAAAATTTATGATCATTTAAACCGCTTGCAGTTATGATCTGCCTGAGGTCATTCATTTGTATCGTCTCAATTTTATTTTTTGTGTTCTTGTTTCTTTCCAAATTCCATACACATAATGTACTGTCATCTTGCAAAATGTATAATTTTTTTTCAAAATAATATACATCCCTCATACTGTCAAAAATAATGTTTTCTGGTCGTTCCTCCAGTTTTTTTTCTATCATACTATATTTCCAGAAATAATATTTTTTGTCTATCTCTACTATCAAATATAACCATTTGTCTATCTTACGGCAGTTAATGATAAAAAGTTCTTTCTCACCAAATAGTTTCGTTATTTTCTTTGACAGTGCTTCATCCTGTTCTAAGATCCCATTAACTGTATCAAATATAAATATTATTCCTTTATATTGTGAAACAATAAAAACATTTTCACTATTCGCCTCAACTGATACGATATTATTATTATTTTCCGTGTGTGCTTTCAAGTTATATACTAAATACGTATTATCTTGTGTATCGAATTCTACAAATACTTCGCCCAAGTTATCCGCAAGATACAATTTGTTATTTAACCTGGCGCAATGCTTGAAACAATAATCATTACTTGCATTAACAATTTCAATTGTATTTTCGTCTAATTTCAGGCAAGCTAAAACATTTGTATCTATATCCTGCAGATATATCTTCTTATCAATTACTTCAAATGTTTGAAATGTTACCCTCTTCTTATTTTGCATATCCTCTCCCAGATTTTATTATTTGAGTATTTTTATGATTTGTTTCATTTTTTCCAATTCAAGTTCAGCATAAAAAGGTAATACTAACACTTTAGCCGCAAGTTCTCTTGCACATTCCAGTCTGTCATTTTTATATTTGTTTTTAAAACATGCCTCATCTGACGTCAATGGATAAAAATACTTTCTGGAATATATACTATTTTCCTTTAGGACATTATACAATTCATCTCTTGTCATATGATAGTGACCTTCTATTAATATAGGAAAATAAGCGTAATTCTCACTCACATCCGGATTCTTAGTAAATAACCTCACACCGTTTACATCACTTAAAAGCTCTTTATAAACCTGGTATTTTGTTCTCCGTTGCTCAAAATTTATTTTTGCATACTTTAAATTACAGAGACCCATAATTGCCGCAAACTCGTTCATTTTTGCATTTGCACCAACTTCAGTGACCAGCTCTTCTCCGCGTATGCCAAAATTTTTTAAATCATATAGTTTTTCATACATCTTGTGATCCGAAAACGCGACAGCCCCACCTTCGATCGTGTTAAATATTTTGGTAGCATGAAAGCTAAAAATAGATACATCTCCAAAATTACCAATTCCTTTTTCTTTATATTTTACGTCAAAAGCATGAGCAGCATCATAAATTACTTTCAAATTATACTTATCAGCAATCTCTTGTATCTTTTCTATATTGCAGACGTTTCCATATACATGCACTGGTACAATTGCCACTGTATGCTCCGTAATCAAATTTTCAATTTTGTCCTCGTCTATTGTACCATCACTTAGTTTGACATCACAAAACACTGGTTTTAAACGATTCCTTACAATGGCATGGGTTGTGGATATGAATGTAAAGGGCGTTGTAATAACTTCTGCCCCTTCTGGAAATGAAAATGTTTGTATAGCCAACTCCAATGCCATATGTCCGTTTACCATTAGTGACAATTCACGAACATCCAGATATTTCCTGAGCCTCTCCTCCAACTCTCTATGATATCTGCCCATATTGGTCAGCCAATGCGAGTCCCACAATGGCTTAATTGCCTCTGCATATTCCTCATATGGCGGCATCGCAGACTTTGTCACCAATACTTTTTCGTCCATGCCCAAATCTCCCCGTCTAGCTTTAGCTCTCTTTCAGTAAAATCATACAGAACGCTCAAATCTCTTTTACTCTACAAACACAAGTAATATGCCTGCCAAATCCCATATCCCCCATTATCTTTTCCAATTCCACCATTTTCTCTAAAGATTCCTGCTCCATAATATCCTCTATGTCCAACATCGCTTTATAACATGTCTTCCCAATACCTTCCACATCATAATAATTCGCAATCGGATTTATCAGATTAAAATCCACAAAAGTATCGCCATACCACTCCAAACATTCGTAATCCAACTTTTCTAGTAGATTTGTTAATGCTTCCTTTCCAAAAAATGCAAAATTTCCGACTCTATCAAACCATGTACTTTCTTGCAAAATTCCACGCTCTAAAAGCTGTATATGCAATGGCGACATACAGTTTGCAACTCTTATGATAGCCATTCCTAAATCCGGTTTGATAACAGATTTCATATTTTTCAATGTTCTAACAGGATCTGTACAGCACTCTATATACAAATCGCAGTTAACAACATCAAATTTTTTACCTCGGTTTATCATGTCTTCTAGATATTTATTGGAATCACCTTGCAATAAAAAACTGCGAATATGTGGGTTATGTGCCAGTAATCCATATTCTGACAAATCCATCCCAGTGACCTCCCAGCCCCTTTTATAAAAATAATCCAACACATATCCTTCTCCACATCCTATATCCAAAAAGCTTTTTTTCCCACTTGTTTTTATTAATCTATTAATTACTAATTCCTTTTTTGCTGCATTTCTAACAAAGTTTCTGAACTCCTGTTCTGTGTATTCATGATTGTATGAAGTAGAACCAGCCTTTCCCTGATAAAATTCTTCAGTATACATTTCATTGAATTTGTCTGTACTGGGCATATCTATTCTTTCATAATAACCATATTTATTTTTCTTCACTTTCATAATAAAACTCCCGATTATTCTCCGATTACCTGACTGCGTTTTGTATATGATTCCACGATCACTTTCCTGCCATTTACTTCGATAATTGTCTCCTGCTGCATACGCCTTGGCAAATAGCATTTACTGCAGATGTGTTCTTTCCTATATCCGTTTTCTTCTTTATGCAATTGCCTCATTCGCTGCATTTGTTCTCCATGCCACAACTCATAAATTGACTTTTCATTCGCATTTCCTATCACCAGCTCATTCTCTTCATCATTAGAACAAACTAGCACACTGCCATCCGCTGCCACAATAATACGCTGGTATAACTGCGGACATGAAAAATTGTCCACATATTCAATTTCAGTATCATTCTGCTTGTCATCGGACATGGGATTAAAAGCAACTGCATCTACGTATGGTGCAAACGTATTATAGAAGTCTTCAGCATTCTCACATATTGCCGGCCAAATTGACTGAACTTTAATCACTGGTCGATGCACTTGATACTTTTCCTTTATTTGTTTCATGGATTTTATTTTTTCCAATGTATCCTCAAATTTTAAAGGCTTGCGAATACTTTCATACATTTTGCCGAGACCATCTACAGATACTGTAATCCAGTCTACCCCAGCCAATAAAAGACTCTCGAAATATTCTGGTGTCATTCGGCTGCAGTTTGTCAGAAATGATACTTCTTTTATCCCTTTTTCTTTCGCATATCCTGCAAGTTCAATCATATCAGGATGTAATGTCGATTCCCCTCTAAGACTCATCCGAATTGCTGGAACGCTCCCAGCAATCTCATCTATTACTTTATAAAACAACTGCTTGTCCATCAAAGTTGGTACAACATGCTCCTTAAACATAGGAGAAACTGTATAGCACATTGGACAATGAAGATTGCAGACAGTGGAAAGTTCAAGATCAACCAGCAATGGATACTCGCTCACAAACTGTTCTTTCGCATTTCTTTCCCATGCATCTCTATATGCTTTATACGCTTGCTCCCATCCTTCTCCCCGATACTGCTCAAACAAGGCAATCCTCTCGTCAGATTCCATATAATAATTGCCCTTATTGATTGGTACATTGCTCTGTTCCATATCTATTTTCTCCCTTTAATATTCTCTTTGATCCTTCTATTCCGCAATTAAAAAGTAAATCAATTACGCTTAAATATGGAACAAATTCCCCGAATTGCTGCGGATAAACAGGATGTTCAAAATTTTGCCATATGATCTCTATACCATTTTTTTTATACAATTCTTCATCACAATAATCTTTAGCTCCTAAACCTGATAAATACCTTGTCTGCCCTAATTTTCTCATAATATCAATTAACAGTTCATCCTTATGCCCTTGTGCTTCTATGTCACTTGCCAGCAATACTTCTATATTGATTCCCAGAAGTTTATTTATCGTACTTATAATGTTTAAATTAAAATCCATCAAACGCTCACATTGATAGTCAAACAGTTTCTCCACATACGGTATTATCTCATCGTAGTATTCTGCCCTAAAATAATTTTCTCTTAATAAATTTTTACACCTGTTTCTCCATTCATCCTCCTCCGCCAAAATTACTTCATTGATCTTTATCTCACGATGTTCTTTCTTAACGCTTACTGTAATCCACTTCTCACCTTTCTGTGTCTTAATCTTATCCCGATTAGTCCAATGATCTCTGTTTCCACGAACATATTGAACATTATCCAACACAACATAACTATCCGCTTTCAGCAAACGATCAAAAAATCCAATATATGGTATGAAATCTGGTTGATGTATTACAACTAGTTTGTCATTCATATACTTTCTCCAATAACGCTTTACATTCCTGCAGTTTCAAATAAATATTCTGTGCCCCGCTTAATGGAACCTTTTGCAATCCAGCCTGACTCATACTTTTAATATTCATTTTCGTAATATCAAACCGCTCCTCTGACATCTGCATATGATAACCTGCAAAAAACGCTGTTCCCAGACTTTCCATATATAGTGCTGTATCTATCTCAAATAGTTCGTTTGCAACAATAATACATGGAATTCCTGACGCCGCTGCCTCCAAACAGGTTACACCGCCGCCTGTAACAGCCACATCGTACTCACTAAATTTTTTTATTAAGGAAGGAACATTCTGAAAAACATGGTTTTCTTCTGTCGCAATTTCCTCCAATTCATCCATATGCTGAAAAGATGGACCAACTACAATATCTGCCTGAATATTTTTCTTTTTTAGTATCCTTAATACTTTAACTGTAACCCCATATGTATCGCTTCCACCCATGGACACAATTACTTTTTTTGCATTATTTCTCACATATTGGTATTTGTTGATCTCCTCATTTAATACAATATAATCCATGCCACCAAAAATGTACTTTCCCTTTGGGCAAAAATCTTTTTGAAATACCATTCCTACAAAATGAACATCTAACAATTCATCATTGCCGCTTTCCTCATCTATTGCAGCCAGCAAAACTCCCTTATTTTTCTTGACATTTTGGAACAACTCGCGCGTTGTCTGATATTTATCATTCAGCCATATACTGATTTCATATTTCTGTATTAACCTGCTTTCCCAGTCACTCAGAGTATCCTCGAAACAAACTACCTCATACGGGATTCCCTCTTTTTCCAATATATCTATTGCCGGCAAATCGCGATTAATAAGTACAACTGCCGGCTTGCCTTTCTGCCCTACAATATAATGATACAGATGAATCCCCCGGAACAAATGTCCCATACCGCGTTGATGTGAACTCTCTAGACAAAGTGCATACATACCTGCTCCCTAGCTCTTTCTATTTCTTGTTGTCTGATACAACTGCTCTAACCGTATTGCTTCTAATGTTCCAAAGAAACTATCTTTTGCATGCTCTGCGATAAAACAGGCCTTTTCCAGCTGTTCCTTTGTATCCACAGTAAATTGCATTTCTGGATGAACTTTACAAGTATCTAATTCCAATTTCTGACATATAAAATGATTCCTATTTTCTAATATATAGTCGTCGACGTGTTCAAAATGATTGTCCTTATATGCCTTTTCAATACTTTTCTGCAATGCCTGCTTACTAAAAATTTCTGCACCGAGACCTTCCGGAAGTTCTGTATCAGAATACGAATAGTCCGCATTACAGGATCTATGCATTTCAATTAAGCGTTCGAGCTCTGTAATGTCAACAAAAGGATTGTCCCCAGTCAAACGCACAATGTCGTCAAACCCATATTGCATTGTACACATCCAAAATCTGTTCAATACATTTTTCTCATCTCCACGAAAACATGCAATTGCATTTTCATTACAAAAACTTTCCACTGCATCATCACTTTTCTCTTTCGAAGTTGCAACTACAATCTTACAATCCGATACTTGTAATAGATTCAGGCGATCAATGATGTGTTGTAGCAAATTCTTACTACCAACTTTCATTAAAACCTTTCCTGGTAGTCTTGTAGATCCCATTCTTGCTTGTATGATTATGCCTGTCATCTGTACCTTTTTCTCCTATTTTTTACTTGTCACTATATAAAAGCGTCATATACTTTAGGCATAAGTTCCATATGTTCATTTACAATTGTATTATAAGAAATCGCACGGCAATTCTTACATTCCCTATTCAGCCATTTTTCTTGTGACTTTCTTTTTACCTCTTCATGCCTGGCAGAGTTCCATATCTCCTCCAAAGACTGTTCATGCAGGTCTCCAATACAAAAATCCGTCTGATCAATTTCAACAATATTAGGATATACTTTTCCATCTGTACTGATATTGGCAAGCCATCCCCATTGATTGATCCAACAATTGCCTGCAAAATCTACTTTCCTGCGGTAATTAAAAATATGATTCAAATTTGTAAAATCGTCGTCTATCTCGTCTATTTTCTTTATCTCATCGCGTAAGTACTTCTCCTCATCTACACCAAGTCCCTGCCCCGATTCCTCATAATCCCTCACCACTTTAAATAATGCATAATCAAATTCTCTTTCTCTCATTAACCGCAAAAACATTTGCATCTGTTTGTAATTTTGATTTGTAAGCACAATTCTTGAACCAAGAACCGGACTCCTATTTCCAAACCTCTTTTTTATCTTTTCCGGAACACTCAATACATTTTCTAAAAGATTTCTTCCCGTAATCGACTCAAACACTTCACTGCTTGCACCTGGCACAGAAAACGCAATATAATTAAAGCAATCTGCTATGTCTATCAGACCAGTCTGTTCGAAATATGTGCCATTTGTAAGCAAGGCAACTGCTATTCCTGCCTGTGACAACATTTTCACATAATGCGCCAGATTAGGATAAAGTGTAGGCTCTCCACCACCAGAAAAATACACTGCTTCTACCTTTAATTCCATCAAGGAATGAACAAGTCTTTCCATAATTTCCTGCGACAGTTCATCTCTGCTTGCATTTCTCTCTTTATAGGAACAATGCACACATGCATGATTACACTTTGCCGTCGGATGCACTTCTACCGCAATTGGCTTAAAGTCCATTTTCCCTTCCAAAATTTCCTGCCAATGCTTTCCTATGTGAAATAATATTTTATGTGAATTGAGATAATCTGAGTTAAGTGAAACACCACTTCTACCATTCATTTTATTAACCCCGCTAACATATGTCAGACCACTTTAATGTATAGTCTTTATCCAAATCTGATGCTGCACAGCGTCCTATTACCCTATCCAGATACTTCGGTTCAATCCCTGTACCGGGACGCTTTATATCCAAATTCTCTTTTGAGAAATGCTCACCCTTACTAATCTTACAGGTCGTGATCAGACTTTTTCTGGAAAGCTCCCGATCTATGATCTCATTTCCAACTGGGGCTTTTATACCAGTTCCCCGCATGATTTCATACTCCCGAATACGATCAATCATGTACTTCAACTCATCTTTCGTCGCTGAAAGCATATGATCTGGTCCATCCGCTTTTTTGTCATATGTGAAATGCTTTTCTATAATCTCAGCACCTAAAATAGCGGCACACATACAGGAAAATACTCCTAATGTATGATCAGAATATCCAATGACCAGATCCGGGAATTCCCTTTTGTATGTATCTATTACCTTTAAGTTCACTTCCTCTGGATATGTTGGATAGTTCCCTACTGTATGCAATACTGCCAACTGTCGATTCCCAGTACTGAGAATCGCATTCACTGCCTCGTGGACTTCCTCCAGTGTACACATTCCTGTTGACAGAATAATTGGTTTATTTAACCTTGCTATCTTATTCAAAAAAGGCAGATTTGTCGCATCATCTGCTCCTATCTTGTACACTTCCATTCCTAATCTTTCAAGCAGCTCTATATCAGAATAGTGGGAAGGTGTTGAAAAGCAATCAATCCCCTTTTCCTTTGCATAATCAAAAATCTGCCTATGCAATCCCTCTGAAAGCTCAAACTTTTTAAAATAATCATATTGAGAACAGATCCCAGTGTTTTCCTGATCAAACATTGCGCTCTTGCTGGAAACTGTATCTGCCCGATATGTCTGCAGTTTTACTGCATCAGCACCACATTCCACTGCTTGATCTATTAGCAATTTTCCTGTTTTGTAGTCTGCAAAGTTACCGCCTATTTCAGCAATAATATAACACTTACCTCTTTGAAACATATTCATCCTCCTCATGCTTCACAAAGATATTAGTAACTTTTTTAATCTCATATCCCAATGATAAATATACCTTCAACGATGTAATATTATTTAACGATACCCCTAATGTAATAAACTTTGCCCCCAACTGAAAAACCTTCCTTGTTTCTTCTCCCATAATACAGATACCTAAATTTGTTTCCCTACACTCAGGATACAAACCTGATAAATATACTTCTATATTCTCCTTATCCAATATTTTCAAAATAAAATAACCTATTGATTTTCTTTCGTATAATACATCATAAATCTGTATATCAATATTTTCTTCCAAATAATCAATTAATCGCCAATAGTTTCGGTTAGCAGATGCTTGTTGGGAAAAATGATAATCTATGCTAATTTTGTCTTTTTCGAAAAAAAAATCTGTTCTCAATCTGCACAAAAAATGTTCTATTTCACTTTCTTTTAACTGCCGACTGCACACCTTATTAAGTATTTTTTCATGTAATGGTGAAATATCCATACTGCATCTTTTAATTAGATCAAAATTACTTTCGATATAATGAAATCCATATTTAGGTAGCAATAATAAATATTCCGATCTTTCAATTGGCAAAAAAAGCAATTGCAATTCTTCACTTATGTTAGACAAATTCTTAAGCACTGATTGCGCATCATCACCCTTTTCTATATAAATTTCCTTACATTTTTTGCCCAAATTACGCTCTTCCCACACTGCATCTACTATTTTCATAGAATTACCTTAACCTTTTTATTAAACTTTCTATTGTTTCTATTTTCTGAAAATTTTCTTCTGTAATCATTCTTTCTGGAATATCAACTAAAAATTTGTCTTCAATTTCCACAATAAATTCTACCATGGTCAAAGAATCTAAAATTCCTTCATCTAATAACAAAGTATCTTGATTAATTTCTTCATATGGCTGTATTTCTCTCAACATCTCCAACAATTGTTCTGTCATATCAAGTCCTCCTATACTTCTCTAGCTTTTTTCTATCGATTTTTCCATTGGAATTTAACTCAAACTTTTCAACACATATAATTTCGGATGGCAACATATATACTGGTACCTTCTTTTTAAGTTCTTGATATAACACTTTTTCGTCAATGTCTTTCGCTACACAAAACAATTCTATTTTTTTCAATTCTTGATTATATAATGCACAGGTTCGTTCAATTCCATCTATACTACTAGCCGCCTGCTCAACTTCACCTAATTCTATTCGATAACCCTTATGCTTGATTTGATAATCTTTTCTTCCGATATAAACCAATTCTCCAAATTCATTATAAAAGGCCAGATCGCCAGTTCTGTAGATCAAGTCATTCCAATCACAATTTAACGGATTTTGAACAAATACCTCCTTTTCATCTGTTTGATTAGCATAATATCCTATCGCTACCCCTGTACCTCTTACACACATCTCACCTATTTCGGATACTTCACATAGCCGATTATGCTCATTCAAAAGAATAATTTCCATATTATTACACGGAAAACCTATAGGAAGACATTCATCATCATCAAACTTTCGGTTAACTATATAATAACAACATATAACAGTAATCTCAGTCGGACCATATAGATTCGCAAACAATGCCTTTGGAATTGCGTTTCGCCAAATATTTAATTGTTTATTAGGCATTACCTCCCCAGCAAACAAAATATTTTTCAAACTTGTATTAAAACCTTTTAAGACTTTAGCATTAGCAATACCTATTAAGGCCGATGGAACCCAAAAAATTGTATTTATTTTATTATTTTCCAAATATGACAAGACTTCCTGTGGAAAAATAAACATTTTTTCAGGAATAATACATAACTTTGAAGCATTTCTAATAGTACTGTAAATATCCAATACGGACATATCAAAATAAAATGGTGTCTGATTTCCAAAAATTGTCTGCTCATCAAAATCAAAAGTATCTTTTAACCACTCTGTATAGTCAATTACCGACCTATGTGATACTACTACTCCTTTTGGCACACCTGTAGAACCTGAAGTAAATAACACATATAATGGATCTACATCTAACTGTTTCCCTATTAACTTTTGGATTTGTTTTTCTTGAATTACAGTATCATTAGCCTCTATCACTGTCATATAATCTACCCATTTATCCCTTACAAAATCCTGATATTTCTTCTGTGTGTAGATCATTACTGGCTTTAATGTTGCAAGAATTTTGTCTATCCTCTCTACAGGACTTTTCACATCTATTGGTACATAAAAATTTCCACTATAAACAATACCAAAAAAAGCACTCAGACAGGCAACACTTTTATCCATGTAAACTGCTATAGGCTTATTTCTTCTCCCATCTAATTCTTGAATGATCTGTGTTCCTATCTTCTTGGCTCTTACATTCATCTCCTGAAATGTGCAGCTTTCAGTCTCATCGCAAAACCCAATTTTTTCAGGATAATTTACTGCTGCCTGCTCTAGGTATGTTATTACATTCTTTATCATTTTTCACTCCATATTTAAATAAGCCATTTTACTGTCTGGAATCCTTCTGCACGCTCCACACCGACTTTTAATCCATTATTCAGTGCTTCCCGGTCAAAATAATCTATCCATGTATTTCCGACTCTGCTACACTCTGACTCATGACACATGATCATCCTTTTTTTCATCTCCCATGTCTCACTGATATCAACATAAAAATCTGTCCTAAATGCCTCATCACTAACATACCAATTGCTTCTGTACATCAAAACACGTGGAATATGTCTGGTGGCATGCATTGCCGCCTTTGCCAGATGAAAATGATCATGGTGTACATCTCCACTCCAATGTATGTAAACACAGTCTATCTTCTTTTCTTCCACTATTTTTACAATAGCAGCATCCGTCTCCTCATTAAATGCAAGCATGAATGTGCTTTGCGTTCCGCAGATCAAATGCGCACCTAATAACCCGGCTGACCGTTGTCCTTCCCGGCGCGCCGTCTCTCCGCTTCGAATTTCATTTCCGCCATATGTTCCATATGCAGAATCTGTTGCAACATATATGTATACTGTATCATTATTTGCGATATGCCTTGCAAGGCTTCCCCCGCACCCCAATTCAACATCATCAAAGTGTGCACCTATTGCCAGAACATTCAATGCATTTTCCTCCTCTCGCAAATTTTTATCAAGTTGTCACATACATATCCCAGATCTTCCATCCCTAAACATCCATACAAGGGCAGCGTTATCTCGCAATCCGATACATATTCGGTTACTAGCAAATCACTGCCACTTCCCACTTCTCTGTATATTCCAAACTTGTGAACTGCCGGATAATGAACACTTGTCTGTATACCTACTTCCGATAACTGTCTGCGTACTTGTTCTCTTTCCCCAAGATTAGAATCTTTCAATATGATAGGAAATATGTAATTTGACACATATTCCTTACACTGCATAAACGGTATTATGATCCCAGAGCATCCTGACAATCTGTCGATATACTGCTCTCTCAGATCTTTTCTTTTCTCCAGATCAGCAGGCAGTTTCTTCAACTGCGAAATTGCCAGAGCTGCCCTTATATCATCCATCCGGTAATTATACCCCAGTTCCATTACATCATATCCTGTAGCATGCCCCTTCGCCTTATCATAAGATACTGCTGTCATTCCATGAGAACGAAGCAACTTAATTTTTTCACCTAATTTGGAATCATTCGTAACTACCATACCACCTTCGCCTGCAGACATATTTTTATTTGAATAAAAACTAAAACATCCAATGTCTCCTATTGTTCCTAGTTTGATTCCTTTATATTCTGATAAAGGCCCATGACAGGCATCTTCTATAACATACAGATGATGTTCTTGAGCAATCTCCATGATCTTACCCATGTCACACGGAAAACCAGCATAATGCATTACTATAATTGCTTTTGTTTTGGACGTAATACTTCTCTCTATCGATTTTGCATTGAGCGTTAAATCCCGTGTGCTGACTATATCACAAAAAACTGGTACTGCGTCAACATACCGCACTGCATTCACAGTTGCCACGAATGTAAGTGATGGCACGATCACCTCATCGTCCTTTGTGATTCCCAGTACCTGCAAAGCCAAATGCAATGCGCTTGTACAATTCGCTACAGCATACGCGTATTGCACATTCAGACATTCACAAAATAGTTTTTCCAGCTCCTGACATTTGGGACCACTGGATATCCATTTAGAGTGTATCACCTCTGTTACTGCCTGAATTTCCGCTTCATCATAATTCAAATTAAACAATGGAATCTGCCGCATCTTGCTTACCTCTTATTTGCTCTGTTTAAACCATCCATCTCCCCGATGTCCACCCAGCTTTGCTCATCAATTAAATAAGAACCAACCTTTCCTCCACTTTTTAGAGTATGTTCTATCACTTCCGTCATATCCACATATTTTTCCGTCATCCTCCTAATCACATCAGGCTCTATAACATATACTCCTGTATTCAACCTGAAATCCAAATGCGGTTTTTCCCGTAAACCAACAACCTGTCCATTTTTGTTAGTATCAACAACCCCATATGGAATCATATAATCTTTTTGAAGCAGCACTAACGTTATTTCATTTTTTTCCTCTATGTGTCGTTCTACAAGTTCCCTATAGTCAATATCCAACAAAATATCACAATTACTAACTATAAACGTCGAATCCAACTCATCTTTTATTAAACCTAAGCTGCCTGCTGTCCCCATATAATCATTTTCTTCTATATAATTTATCCTGCAGGAAAGATTTGCATCCATCAGATATGCCTTAATGATTTCTTTTTTATAATTTAACGTAAGAAAATAATCGCTACAGCCATATTTTGTAAACGATTCTATAATACGCTCTAAAACTGTTTTTCCATCAACAGGCATTAGCGGCTTTGGCAATATGGCTGTGTAAGGTAATAGCCGTTTACCTTTTCCACCAGCCATAATTACAACTGGAATATTTTCTAGTTTTTTGGATAGTGCCTCATCTTCGACAGCACATTTCCCACGAAATCGTATATCTATTACTTTTCCAAAAGAGTTCACGATTGGAATTATTGGAATACGATTCTCTTTCATACATTGCTCTGCGCGATCCTTCTCATTTTCTAAAAGGTATATTGGACAAGGGCACATTACCATTTCAACTGGAACATTTATATTACTATTTTTCAAAAGATATCTGCGAACATCGCCATCCGTAACTGTCCCTTTAAGATATCCCTCATCAACAACCACTGCCGCCTGCATATGTGTTTTTTCAATAACTTCTAATACTTGTGTTACAGAAGTATTTATGTCTACACAAAGTTCCGTATAATTCATTTTTGTTCCTATTCTTTCCTAACCGCATAAAAAACTGATGTAACCCACTCTTATCCCAAACAATTGTCAAGGTTCAATCCAATTTTCTAAGATCAAAATTATGTCATGATCTCCACATTCTGTATCATGATCGGCTTCCCAGTCTGCTGGTACAGCTGCACCAGTGAGCTAGGATCCCCATAATACGCATCACTGAGCACCACTGCCCTGTCCACATCTGCCGTTTCATCCCATATCCCCCAGCCTTCTGAAATATAGTTGTCTTTCAACACCATGTATTTCTCCAGCACCGTTGGACGCATAGACTTCATCGTGCTTTCGATCAACGGGTGCGGACGCCACAGCAGGGCAACTTCATCCTGGTTTTCCTTAAAAATCGTCAATGCATTCTCAATCTTGTCCACCCATTTTTCGTCATATGTCAGCAGTGCCGCGATTCCAGTATTGTAAAGAATGATCTTCTTCCAACTCCCATCGGTTTTCTCAATAACTTTCATCCATTCCTGCGGGATCAGCAGATCTTCTTTTTTGGTGGCAAGCACTCTGTCATACTTTGGCGAACCCAGCCCCAAAAATTTCTGTTCCTGATATGCCCGATCCAGATGTCTGCCTTGCAGTCCGTGCTTTTTGGCTGCTTTCAGATATTCATTGATGTATATCTTCTTCATATCCTCCGACTGCACGACCACTTTATCTGCATTGATAATTCCCGGCATAAAACAGAAATGTTTGATGTTTTCTATTGCCTGTTCATTGTCGGGTTCCACTTCATCAAGGACAAAGTATGGAATATAAACCAATTTTTCTGTGTATTTTTTCAGATTACCTGAAAAAAAGTTTGGATGAACGCTCGTGACCAAATTCCAATTGTCATATGCATTATGAATATAAATTGCATCGGGCCTGCGTTCCTCAAAATCATATGCATCATACCTCGTGATGGGAACATCTTCCGGATAAAGATCAGCTTCATAATGTTCCTCTCGGAAACTTCCGTCCGGATTTTTGTCATAGTATGGTATCGGAATGACATATGCGTCACAATTCTTATCTTTCTGCGCTGCTCTCCACACACTTTCCAGTGAGTCCCACATAGCTGCCTTATATGGCAGGAAAACAACTTCTTTTTTATCCGATGGCATATCGTAAGTGATGGCATTCTGCAATTGGGTCAGCTGTTTTCTAATCTTCTTTGACAGCTTCCTGCACAGATTCTCATCGTGAATATTGATACCCATCTGGTAAACATTCTCGCAGTAATCTTCCAAAATGCTTACCAGGGGGGTATAATCCATATCATCAAGCGTTTCCAGATAATTCCCAAGATTGATAGCGGACTCCTGACACTTTGCAAATTCTTCCTCCACCTCAAAAAGGGCAGTCAAAGATGCTGCCCTGGTGACGGAATCATTTATTTGTACGAGTATCGATACGATCTGAAGCAGATCTTTTTTCTTGTACCTTTTCATGCCCTCACCTTCCTTGGTCATTTTCGTCAAATTCAAATATCATAAGCATTAGCTGGATGCTTCGCACCTGCACATTTTTATTAAAATGTACTTCGCTCCGTATCAGGCTACGGTCTTGGCATACCAGAAAGCTGCTCATTCAGCCAGCAGCTTAGACAATGCCGTCTTTTGCCTCGATGAACAGCCATCTGTCCATCTATCGTCAACATACACTCCTGTGATCCGATGTTGGTGAAATCATTTATCAGGAACCTTCCTTAAATATTCTGACAAACAATTTATTCTCAGGTCTGTATGGTTCAACCAATCATTCTGATTTCATTTTCTTATATTTGTTTTCAATGTTTTTTGCACCGTTTTGTGCGATCGTGCTCTGTAGTCCGCAGTTTCCACAGACAAAACCAGATGCCGTCCGCTTCCCTTCTGCGCCGCAGCAGGAACAGATATTTCCGGTCCCCTTGGAATGAATCTCCACGAGTTCTATGGAATTCATGCGGCATTTGTATGTCAGCCTTTCCCTGATGTAACTGTTAAAATTTCTTGTCATTTTTCTGTTTGCCGACTTTGATGGAAGCTTTGTCCTGTTAACTATCACTGGTCTGGTGATCACAATCCGCTCTGGTTTCTCTGCTGCAAGCATTCTGTTGATCTCAGCATTGATAAATATCTGCGTTTTTACGCGTTCCTTGTCTTTCTGATGATCATACTTCAGAGTGCCGAGATTGTTGACGTCAATGTTGCCAGCTTTTTTCCTGTCTCCTGTTTCCACACTGCGTTTCTGTACACTTCGTATCTTGGCGCGTTCCTTGTTTTTCTCTGTCAGCCGCTCAGTCTCTTTTGCTGTGGCATCTCCCAGAGATGCACCATAGACATTTCCATTTGACAGTGTGAACATATCTTTATAACCGATATGCACAAAAACTGTATTCGTGTAGTCCTGATGCGTTTTTATCCTGCTCTCCACCGGAATTGCAATTGCGGCATCCTTTTCCCTGACAAAGATTTTAAGCTGTCTGTCACTTGTGCGATCATCTTTTAACGGAATCGACATCCGCTTGCCATGAATCCCAGTTGTGATCAATATGACACCATCCTGGTAAGTATAACCGGCTGGTGTGATACTAAAATAATCTGCGCATCCTGCCTCTGGCTTTCTCAGATATTTCCTTGTAAGTCTGCGCAGAAGATTGTTGAGACGCTCTACATCAATATCGAAATCTTTTGCCTTTTTTGGCATCTCATAATCTTCATGATTTAGGATTGCAGCATATGCCTTGTCAAGCTTTAATATCGTTCGCAGGTATATCCGTTCCTCATCTGTTAAATTCTCATTTACTGTGATGAGATTTCCCAGTTTCTTTTTGACTACGGCCCACATACTTTTGATATCAGACACTGCATCGACTACGGCTGGATCAAAACATGCAGACGGCAATCCTAACTGTGTACGAATCCCGCTATGGCGAACCTCACCCATAATGTCATAGACTGGTGTCAGCCTGCCAAAGCTTTTGATACCAGCGTACCGTTTGTAGGTATAGTTCTTGATCTTGCCATATCCCTCGGCTAACCCTCTTAAAAAATTCATTGTATCTTCTGGGAGCACTTCTGTGTGCTGCCATACGGTTTTGGTGAGAGTATTGCCCTTTTTGCCTGCCATGATTTTTCATCCTTGTGTCTTGGACTTTTCACAGATTTATATGATCTGCGAAATTTTGATAAAATTACCTAAAAAACAGAACTTTTTCATTTCTATTACTTTATATCGACAATAGTTTAACATGTTTTAACCCAATTGACAATTCTTTTTTTCAAATATGGTCAAAATCAACTTAGAAAGATATGGAAGCCGATATTCTTTGTTCAAAAATCAGCAAAGAATATTGGTTTTTTTGTGGTCTGATTTGTGGTCATTCAGAGTAAAAACCTTCTATAATTAATGGTTTTCAAACAATTTCGCAGATCATATAAATCTGCGAAATTTATCTATCTTACTTCAATTTTCTACATATGACTTCCAACACTCTTTTCTGATCAGAATCACCGACTCCATCTATATCAATATATACGATGAATAACCCAACATCGAACAGTGTGAAAATCTATGAAATATGAGCATATTTACTATGCATACTTAAAGAGAGAAACATCTCGTGCTGATCAAATGCATATTATGACAGATCGGACAGCAATTCCGAATACATCCATTGATATCACTATCTCGTATAAAAATCGTGCCCCCCATACGTGAATAGAAACGTCAGATTGTTGTCAAACCACTCCGCATTTTCAGGCGCAACATATTTCCTCGCCATAAAAAACAATGCACCGTTTGACACATCTTCCCCCTTGAGGGCACTGTATACCACCTCCCTCGTCTCATCTGATACTGTCACCTTATTGATGACCCCATTGGAAACCGGAGAAAACTGTGTCACGTTTTTTGCTTTCTGATATACCACATCTGTGACATTGTTTGGAAATCTCCTGCTCCTTACGCGGTTGATCACGACATTTGCCACCAGAAGTTTTCCTTTTCTATCCTCACCGCCTGCTTCCGCCTCCACGATCCGCATCAGCGTATCCAAATCCTTATCTGAGACTTCGATACAAAAACGCTGTTTCATTGTCTCGTAGGAAATGATACGCTCTACCGATTCAAACTGCTCAAGCGCCACATGCTCAGTCACCACTGTCACTGTCGCTGCCTCCTGACGTGCAACACTCTCCGCCTGCACATCATAGCGCTTCGAGAAAATCAGCATACCAATGCAGATCGTATATGTGATGAATAAAAGGACATTACTTTTTGAGTACATAATATGCCGTTCGTTCCTTTCTTAATCTACAAATCCTTTTTAGTTACCGAATCTTAACCTGATAATCCTAATTGGATTACATTTCAAATTTTACCTTTATTAGTCTATTCGCTTGTCCTGCAAAAAATACTAAAAACTTTCTAAATTAAGAAATAGCATCATACGATTGCGACTGTATGTGAAATATGCTATAATCATTAGAAATTATTCAAAAACTGGGGGGAACTACATGCTTCAGATTGCGATATGCGATGATGAGCAGTATTACAGGAAAAAAATACAAACCCTGCTGACACAATACTTTTATCACAAGGATCTGGAATACTCAATTCAATCCTATCCGTCAGGAGAGGTATTTTTGTCCCAGCGTGAGAACAGCGTCAAGTATGATATTGTTTTCATGGATATCAGTATGAAGGAACTTGATGGCATTCAGACTGCCTCCCAGATCCGGGCTTTTCACAGCGACACACAGCTTGTGTTTGTGACAGCCTTTATCGACTATGCCCTGGAGGGCTACAAGGTCAACGCAGTGCGCTATATCATGAAAGACACGCTAGATACTGCAATCCCCGAATGTATGGACGCGATTTTACATAAAATGCGGCTTGCACAGGTCAGATTTTCCTTCATAGATGGGGACGCGACACTTTATACAGACAATATCCTCTATATCGAAAGCCAGAAACACAAATCTTACTTCTATTATATGCAGCCAGGGCTCGTCAATTCCGTCACCGCACGGACCGGCGTTGTGACTTATCAGATTTATGAGAAATTAGACTTGATCGAACAAAAGCTTTCTGAGCATGGATTCCTGCGAATCCACAAAAGCTATCTTGTCAATATTAAGCATATCCGCAGGCTCAACAACTATACGGCTTTTCTCGATACCGGCGAAGAGCTTCCGGTTCCGCGCGTGCGGTACCAGTCTGTCAGGGAGTTGTTTGTCGCACACAAGGGCGCCCTGTAACAATGCAGACTGGAGGTAATCATGATAAGTACTATAGCGCGGTGTCTCGTACTGGCATTCATAATGGGTACAAGCTGTCAGCTGTTTTTTGAGACGATCGTTCCCAGACGCAAATGGAGGCATCAATGGATAGGTTATACGACGATCCCGGCATTTGCAGTCGGGAACATAATTATATTTTTCACTCCAATTCCGATTTATGTTTTGCAGCCTGTGCGCTTCATCTTGGCAGTTGCCGTTGCCGCACAGATTTATTTTCAGATGCGTATCCCCAGAAATCTGGTTTTGTCAATATTGTACTGCAGTATTTATTGGAGCATATCGTCTGTTGCCGTAACCTTTTTTTATTTTTTCTGCGATTCCAGCTGCTTGAACGAATCCCTTGGCAGGACAGTTGAGAATCTGACAGCATTTGTGAACTTATGTTTGATGATCACATTCCACCTTCATTATAAGAACCGTATCCGCGGTCTGACAAAATCATATTGGAAGAAATTCAGTCTGCTTCCTTTTTTGTGTCTGACCATCATCGTAGCTTTCAATCTGCTCTCTGTCGATGATACAGCGACGAATAAATATGCGATACTTGCTACGGTTTCCGGGATTCTGATCTTATATATTTTTATCTATTACTATGCTATACGTATGTTAGAAAGAGAAGAAACACTGCAGCGGCGTGCAGAGCGCACGCGCAGTCAGATGCAAACGTACCATACGATGCAAACGCAGTACGAACAGCAGCGGCGATTCCTGCACGATTACAAAAACCAGCTGAACTGTATACAGGGACTTCTAGACTGTGGTCAGACCAAAGAAGCGTCCGAATATATTGCCCGGATAACAGGAAACCTGCGGGCTCAGTTTGGTGATATCAATACCAACCATATTGTCGTAAACATCATTCTGAATCAGAAATACCAGACTGCACGCGATAAAGATATCACTATGGCATTCGTTATCAATGACCTGTCCGGATTGACCCTGCCGGAGGAAGATCTGGTCACACTGCTGACCAACCTGCTTGACAACGCGATCGAGGCATGTGAAAAACTAGACCCAAAAATATCGCCATCCAACAAGACCATTCAGTTTAAAATGGTCATAGAAGACAGCCAGCTCATCATATCAGTACGTAACCCTGTGATCAAACCAGTCCAGATCATAAACAACACGATCGTCACCAGCAAAAAAAATCCTGCATATCACGGAATCGGACTGCTCAATGTGGACACTGTTGTCAGGAAACACAACGGAACAAGTGTTCTCAAATGTGAGGACGGATGGTTTTCTTTTGCCGCAATGCTCGCGCTTTCCAACTCATAAAGCGTCGTTTTTTGCTGTCCAGGCGGTGTTTTCTGCCGAGGTGGTTGCCCTCCTATATATGCAAAAATATAATAGGGATGTAATCTTTATTATATTTTATAGACGAAGGGAGAACACTATAATGACAACAGCTAACAAAATGATCACACTTCTGTTAACAGGTACCCTGCTGCTTGGCGGCTGCGCAAAAAAAGGAACCATAACTGTCCTGTCTACACCGCAGGAAACTGTAGATTGCGTCATGAAGAGTATACGGGATCTGGATATGGAAACACTGAACAATTACACCGACAACTATGTACAGACCTATCACAACTGGATCGGTGTCCCTGTAGAGAATGAATACCGCACTTTTAACGAACTGCTGCAGCCCCACTCCACTAACAGCCGCAGATATCAGTCCTCCTACAAACTGGACCAGAAAATAATGGAAAACCTGACATGGGAAATCACGGATGTACGTGAAGAAGTCGACAGTGCAGAAATCGACATGTCGATCACCAACATTGATATGTCCCATGTGATCGAAACTTATACAGTCCAGATACTGGATGATATGCTGGAAAGCCCTGGTATTGGTATTACACAGCTTGCAGGAAGCATGTCAGAACTCGTCACAGCAAAAGATTCCATTATTTCCATTATCAATGAACTAGACGACAATGAGATCTATACGACCAGCATAACTGTCCACGCATATCAGGAGAACGGACAATGGAAGATCCATCTGACACACGACTTTATCAATGCTTTTTCAGGAAATATGTACGCCGATATCGATTCTGAGGAAATCGCCGAACTAGAAGAACTGATCGACGCCAAAATGAATGAATGGGCAGAAAATTTTGAAAACAAGATCGACCATTGGACGGAATAGGCAGCGCAAAACTTGACAAACGATTTGTATACACATACAATACATTTATCAGAAATCATGCGGTTGTTTGGCGAGTTTGAAGGACTGTACTGATACAGTCAAGGGGATTTTGACGATGAAGGGTGTATTCACTGCAAAGAAAAAGGGGGGAGCGGTTTACTACCGCGCTTCCATCACATATAAGACAAAACATATCAGCCTGGGCGGTTTTGACACCATATCCGCTGCAAATGCTGCATACCTTGAAGCTGACAGACTCTTAAACCATGACAGATCGAGCATTAACCAGTATCAGGATACCTCCCCTCTTCCCTTTGAAAAGTGGGTCATACTCATTAATTTCCGTGATAATGGCATTTATTTCAGCACTCCAATCTATGCCCGGCCCAAATTTTTCTATTACTATCTGTCACCCGTAGATGTGCTGAAATTTGACATTGATGACCTTTTTTACTACTCCTCGCGCAAGATCATGAAACGTGGCACACATCTCTTTGTTGCCGATTACGGTATGCAGGTAAATATCCTGAACCGATATGGCATACGAAACTTTGCTGTCGCCGGAAAAGATTATCTTTTTCTAAATGACGATGACACGGATTTCCGCCATGAGAATATAGCGATCATAAACCGCTACCAGGGTGTTTCCGAAGTCACCTACAAGGGAAAACAGCGTTACCGTGCGCGCATCAATGTTCCTGGATACTATGTCATTGGATATTACCCCAGTGAGGTTGATGCTGCTATCGCCTACAACAAGGCAATCGATATCTTAAAAAAGAAGGGCGTCAATAAGAGCTATACGCCTAATTACATAGACGGACTTTCTCCGTCAACATACGCTGACATCTATTCCCATCTGAAAATATCTGATAAAATCCTAAATTATAATACACAGAAGACGAGCCGGGAATGACTTCTCCCGCCCGTCTTCTGTGTTGTTCAATAACTGTACTATTCCGCGTAGTCCTTAAAGCTCATGATCACCGCAGCATCCCCTGTTATCCCTTTTACTTTGGCATCGGAATCATGCTGCCACATACCAAATTCATATGGATATTCTGGTTCATCACTATCCTGTGCAAACCACACATCATAATCCTGCAGCTCCTCCATATCCACCATTGTCAGAAGCCATTCCTTGTCGCCATAGATCATTGCTTTGTAACCTGCATCCTCGATCCTGTTCATAAACGCCTTGGCGATCTGCGTCCTTTCAGTCATGTCAAGCGCTTCGATCCGTGCCATATCATCATCTACATTTTCCATGACAAACGCCACCGGATACTTCACACTATAACCCGATATGGCATCCAGAATCTCATCCGCTTCCTCCCTTGCCTCAGCCTTGCTGACTGCCTGAGAGCAAAAGTATACCCCGATATCGAGCCCTGCTTTCTTTGCCGACTTCATGTTATCCCGAAAATTTGCATCCGAAACGATATTTCCACTGCTGTAACCTCTTGCGCCAACCTTGAGCATGACAAAATCGCATCCTGCATTCTTCAATTTGCTGAAATCGACATCTCCCTGATTCGATGAGATGTCTACCCCGCATTTTGACACAATTGTCTCATCTTCATAGTAATTCATGAACGGCTTATCATATTTCAAGTTGGAATAATCATACTTATTCCTGGAGATATTTGTATTGACATCTACCCACTCCTTGGTACCGTCTGCGTGTTTCACCTGAATACTTGTTACCTCTTCCTTCTCGTCGTCTTCGTCCTCTTCTGTTTCGCTCTCCTTCTCACTACTGATCTCTTCTTTTGCAGGCATATCATAAACAGATGTCTGCCCATTGGCAAGCTCATTGGCGGTTTTGCCCTGTTCTGTGTTATCCGTAGCATTTGACGAACCATCGATCACAGTCTCCCCTGTAGTCTGATTTGTCACTGTTCCATTATTTCCATTTGATTGAGAAGTATTTTTTTCTCTCCCCGTGTCTGGCAATGTCCATATATCAAGATCATCTGATGTAAGCTTGCTCTCCTCGATCACATTTTCCGACGCATTCGCCTCCATCTTCTTGCTTGCCTCCGCTTCATTTGCCTCTTTCTGGGCTAACGCTGCTGCATAACCACTTCCATTGGACTTTGATCGCGACTGGTTTGCCCAAAAGACCAGTGCTGTCACTCCGAGAATGACCACTGACATGATCAGCGCCATATACACATAAGTGATCTTAGAACCTGAACTGTGTTCCTCCTCATAGTAATCGTCGTGTAACTTCATATAATATATCCCCCGTTCCGATCCGCTAAATTTCTGTAACTTTTTATCCAGTATTTCTTCCAAACAGAAATTAGAATTGTGGTCTGTACGATTCTAGCTTCTGACTCGATGGAGCTCTAAAGCTTTTTGATGACGGATCATTCTGTACAGTACCTAAGGAACTGTAGAAAAATAAGTGACACATGTTGCTTGTCTATTTTTCCAATCTTGCAGGACAAAAAGCCTCGCCGTAGCCCGCTACGCCTACGTTTTTTCTCCTACAATCTTGAAGAAATATCCTGCGCAATCTGAGCACTTATTTCCCTACAATTCCTAAGCTAATTTCTAAATTCGCCTTTGCGATTTACATAATTAATTTACACGCTATATTATATAGTATTTTCTCTGCAATTTCAATTATTTTCTGAATATTTATTGAATTTTTATCGATTTGAATGAAGTTTATTACTTTTTGCTATCCATGCGCCTACCTGAAACTTCTCATCAGATATTCTGGATATCCAGGTGACAGCACACTTGTTGAAAAAATATCTGCATGTTATAATTATAGTAATTTCATTTATGAAAACAAAGACTTAACGAAAGGAAAATTTAATGGAAGAGCGATTCGCAAAATCGATGATCAATATAAATTTTTTGTTGACTGGATTGGCATTTTTGATATTCTCCGTGACAATAACTGGCTGTGCAAACAGATCTTCCCCAAAACCAATCTCACGGACAGGCTTTGCTTTTGATACAGTCGTGACCATCACAATCTATGACGAACACAAAACCGATGTGCTCGACCACTGTATCGCCCTCTGCGACCAATACGAATCCCTTTTTAGTGCCACACAGGAGGGCTCCGAAGTCTGGAATATCAACCACGCAGATGGCAAAAAAACAGCTGTCTCCTACGACACAGCTTCCTTGATCCAATCTGCCTTATATTATTGCGACCAAAGCCAGGGCGTACTTGACCTCACGCTCCGCCCAGTCGCGGAGGAGTGGGACATTTCAGGGCAGATGAAACAGGCAGACACACTTGCGGATCACGCGTATTATATTCCCTCCAGCCAAACACTTACAGAGCTTTTAACTCATGTCGATTATAGGAATGTCATCCTCACCGACAGCACCGGAACCCAAATCGGATATCACGATACACTTTCTAAAGACAGCAGCTATTTTGTCACTCTAACGGACGCGCAAGGCGCTATTGACCTCGGTTTTATCGCCAAGGGCTATATCGCAGACCGCCTGAAAGCGTATCTGACGTCAGAAAGCGTAGACAGCGGGATCATCAGTCTCGGCGGCAATGTCATGCTCATCGGCAGCAAACCTGACGGTTCACCGTTTACTGTCGGTGTCCAAAAACCTTTTGGCGCTGTAAATGAAGTCCTAACTACGATCCAGAAAAGTGACACATCTGTCGTTTCTTCTGGATGTTATGAGCGCTACTTTGTAAACAATGGGACGGAAAAAGACAGGACGATCTATCATCACATCTTTGATGCGACAACAGGCTATCCTGTCCAAAATGACCTTCTCGGCGTCACGATCCTCTCCGAGTCCTCCATGGAGGGAGATGCGCTCAGCACCTACTGTTATCTCCTTGGACTGGAAAAAGGTCTGGAATATGTCCGCAGTCTTGAAAATGTCGATGCACTGTTTGTCACGAAGGATTACGAGATCATCACTTCATCGTAAAGTATTTATCTCGTACATCAAATCATCCACAAACGTACATGGATCTTATCTCATCTGATATGGAAGATACGCTGCGTATTGTTCCTTGCATTTTCCACCAACGCCTCCTCGGAAACTTTCATGTATTTTGCGAGCTCGCGCGCGACATACACGATATTCTGCGGCGTGTTTGTCCTGTCGAGTCCCGGCACATTCCGCGGCGTCAGATACGGTGCATCCGTCTCGATCAGTATGCGGTCCAGCGGGATCATGTGCACCGCCTCGCGCAGCTCCTTCGCGCGCCGGTCGTCACAGATCCAGCCTGTGATACCGATGGAAAATCCCATGGAGAGATACTGGTCCAGCGTTCTTCTGTCCCCGGTAAAGCAGTGGACTACAGATTTTGGGCAGATATCCTGATGTTTCTTGAACCTTTTGACAAAATCCTCCGCGGCACTGCGCTCATGCAAAAACAAAGGCTTGCCCAGCTTTTCAGCGAGAACGATATGTTTCTCGAGACATCTGATCTGGTTCTCCTTTGTCGAGAACATCCTGTCATAATCCAGACCGCACTCACCGACTGCAACAATTTTTTCGTTCTCGGAAACGATTCTTTCAATCCTTGCAAAATCTTCCTGCATCGCCCTGTCCGCATTGTGCGGGTGGATCCCCGCTGTACCGTAAGCGTCATGCGTCCTCACGAACATGTCGATCTTCTCGTTCTCATTGGGATCTGTTCCTGTCAGAATGCAGCACACCCCTTGATCCATGGCATCCCGAACGATCTTCTCCGGATCAGGAAACTGCCTGCAAAACAGATTTAATCCGATATCATAATACTGTATCATTCCGCGCACCTCTTTCTGGTCTGTCATTACCTCTACTACATAATTTTAGAACAAACTACTCTCCTTGTATTCATTCCTGCCAATGTCCACCGATCCGCACTATAATAATATTGTGTCCCTCTATCTCGTCACGTCCCCAACAAAAATAAATTCTCTTGTCTGTTCTCTTTTTATAGAGTTTTGTATGAGGATTACAAGTCAGCTGATATCTTTGATCCTTATAGTTTATCTCTTTGTTAAACCTTTTTTCCTCATTTGATCCCTTTCCGGAACAAACCAGATCATAGCCCGAACTCAGTTCCAGCAGCACTTCCCGCTCATTTTTGTTGTGATAATCATACAGCTTCTTCCCGACATCATTCAATATTATCAAATGCCTTGTCAATTCTTCGATCACATCACTGCACTTGCCAAGCTCATCAACAAACTTAAATGCCTCTTCATGAAAAACAAGATGTGGAAAACAATCTCTCACCCTATTCTCATAATCGTTGTAATCATTTACTTTTACAATGAAAAAACGTTTGATAGAAACAATGTCATTCATCTTCCAACATTTCTCCAGCTCAGTATCTTTGATCTGTCCAACACAGACCTGTGCAATATTCTCCGTTATATCAAGTTCTGTTAAGGGTACATACCCATACTCCGTTTTCCTGGCAATCATATCATATGTATCTGAGCATATTCTCTGTTTTGAAATGATTTCCAGAAGATAATCTGACAGATCACTCTGCTCATTGTTGTATAGAAAATCTGCAATTGTTTTTTGATCTATATCCCTGATATCGTAAATTTCATTTGGTACATATAGTCTCTCGCGACTATTTATGTATGTTACTTTATCATCCAAATTCTCTATGTCCTCTTCCGTAATATTGCTGTAACATTTTGAGGGCAATATATAGAAATCTAACTTCCACATCTTCTTATCTCCAGTAATTCTCTCAAATCCTGTCTTTTTTGATCAAAAAAACCTTCTGGCCATCCTTCAAGTTCTCCATTGTCCATTATTTCAATGCGATTACACATACTGGTATTTTCTTTCTTTTCAAAAAATAGAACTTGTGCATCCGAACACATTGTTTCTCTGGCAGCCTGAATCCGGCATCCGTCTACAATATGCTCGCTATGTGTTTCCAATATGATTTGTACTCCGTTTGCCGCAACAAGCGCCAAAAACTTTCCTAGCCGCGACTGACTCAATGGGTGTAAATGAGCCTCTGGGTTTTCGATTATCAATATTGAATTTGTTATATCACTTGCAGCCAATGCCTGCACAATTATCGGCAATACATATGTAATACCAAATCCTGTCGCAACTGGCAGATGAAATTCTCCTTGATTCTGCATCTTTAATGTAGTGATATTTCTTTCAATATCCACACTGTACTGTAATTTTGTTTGTGGTATGACAAAATTCAGCCATTCTTCACAATTTGCAGAAAATCGATCAATTGCCGCTATTCTCAGATCCTTCGGAAGTTTAAAATGTCCGCTCAATTTTTGAAATTTGTCCATTTCACTTAGTATATATCCCGTGTTTTCTCCTGTATTTCCAACCGAAAACGGTACAATATCCTGAATCACAGACACGATTCTAGGTCCCTGCCGCTCTGCGTTTAAGAAAAAAAGACGCAGTTTATCCAAATTGCAGTCATGCGTTTTCCTCTCCACGATCTCCTCATAGTTGATAATGTTAAAATATATTTCTTCATTGTCTTTCGGAAGCCCTAAAACCAATCGATTCGCAATTCCATCTGTAAACAGCCCGATCTCAATATCTTTTTCTTCCAGATCCTCTGAAACGATACTGATTGGAATCCCTAGATTAACACCGAAAACTTTATTTGTATTCACCTGCTTTTTCTCACAGTTTTCCCAACTCTTGAATGCCAATAATATCGACTGTACCAGACTGGATTTCCCTGCCGCATTACTTCCGGTCAATATATTCAGACGCTTGAGTTCCATTTCGAAATGATTATGACACTTAAAATTCTTTAACAGGATCTTTTCTATTCTCATCCCAGGCATTCTTCCAGCACCTTTCTTGAATATTCAAAATTTGCATATACATTTCTCCGATCACCAGTTCCAACAGTAATCGAATTTACATAATGATGATTTTCCAAGGCATTCGCTAAGGTCTGCAGTATTTTTTTTTGCTGTGCTTCAATATCGATATCATCGTATTTAGAATCCATCAATAAAACAGAAAATGACGAAAACAATGATTTATTGATATAATCCATATTCCTGTTTACCGTACTTCCATCACAATAGATCTTTGAAAAAGCATATTTTCCGAATGCTTCCCAAGATCTCCTCATAGCCAGATCAAACTTCTGAAACAAGACCTCTCTGTTTTCCGGTTTCATTTTATTCAAATTTTCAATAGCGTCGTCAAGCATTGTTGCTATATTGGAATAATCATAGTGCAAAATATTCTTCTCATAATCATATGCTTTATAAAAAGCATAAAACCGCAGAACAAGTTCCTGCGAATCCATTCGGTCATCACATACTCTTCCCCTGGTTGCACTGAGATAATTATGATTGCACGTGCTTTTTACCAGGAAATCACGTACTTCCTGCTTACAGATTGCATTTCTCATTTCTTGTGGGTTTAAATTCATTCCTCCCGTATTTACACGCCGAAATATATCGTATATTACATTTTTGGGTGATCTGGCATCAAGAATATTGACAGCGATCTGCGTCCTGTAAATCCTCTGGATATATTTTGTATCCAGATCTTCAAATTTCTTTTTATTGTAATCACTTCCCAAATATTCCAGACCTGTAAGGCGGAATTCTCCATTGACAAATTCCTTTATTGTTGTAAGTCTTTGTTGACCATCAATGACCTGATACTTTCCATCCTCATTTTCATAGAAATAAAATGCCGGGATCGGAATGCGGAGCATTAGCGATTCAATCAATAAAGATTTTCTCTTATTGTCTTTCCACACGCGTCGTCTTTGATATCCTGGATTTAACTCGATCAAATTCTGTTCCATCAACTCCAACATATATTTTATGGAGAGCATTTGCTGATCCACCCTGATCTTCTCCGCGTCAAAGGGTTGTTCTGCCTCCTCTCCGCTCTCCTCGCCGATACCCTCTGCTTCATATTCCACACCTGCGTACTCAGCTTTTTTCTTTTCAATCTCGATTTCCAGATCATCGTTTTCCTGTATTATTGCCATTATATCCACCTCTATCCTTTTCGTCTACGCATTCACAGATCATATCCACTGTGTCGGAAAAACTGATACTCTTTGTGTGATCAGAAGTCCTTTACCGTCTCAAATGATGAAAGTTGTTACTGACAGTATAACACGACCGCTCCGAAAATTGAACTGTTTTTGTCAATATAAGCGGCTGACTGAACTGATCTACCACCTGTACTCCGCGATCTCGTCCAGCCGCTTTCTCGGTCGCTGCGGTGGTTTTTCGTCCGCAAATCCCACCGCGACCGCTCCGACCAACTGATCGTCTGTATTCAGATACGCAGCCAATTCCTGATATGCAAAACAAGTGTTGGCGATCCACAATGTCCCTAATCCCAACTCCTCTGCCGCCAGAAGCATATTTTCTACTGACGCCCCAATAGACAGGCTGTCACATATCTCGGAGATCCGCTCATCGTTGTCAACGGGCAGAAAGGGCGATCTCGCATTGGTGTTCAATATCACAATGACGATCGGCGCTTCCTGCATGATCCTCAGTGTATTTTTCGCATCGGGTATGCCGAACTGCGACCCGGGCAGATCGGTTCTGCCCTGTTCTTCCCGCTCTAATCCGGAGTGCATCGCCCTGAGCAGTTCTTTTTTATACATGCCGCCGCAGACGATATATTTCCACGGCTGTCTGTTTTTGGCTGAGGGCGCCATCCTGCCCGCATTTAAGATTTCTTCAATAAACGCGCGCGGCACACTTTTATCCTGGTATTTTCTTATGCTCCTTCGCTCATAGATTGAGCGGATCCTCTCATCCATATCCGAATCCTCTTTATTTTTCATTCGTATTGCTGTCCTGCATAAGCGAGTATTATTGCCCGTGTGCAAACGCGCCCCGTGCCCCGCCTTGCGGCTTGTTCCTTTACGCGGGGCTGTGCATAAAAACCCCAGAAATAGCACACCCACGCTATTTCTGAGGCTCCTCTTGCTGAACTATTTCCTCCATGCCGCATCAAAGCGTTACACGATCGCCTTCTTCGGGCACTTCTCCTTGCACGCGCCGCAGCCGGTGCACTTGCTCTGGTCAATGTGTGCGTGGAAATCCGTCACAGTCACTGCGCCCGAAGGACACACCTTCACGCAGAGACTGCAGCCGATACACCCGGTCTGGCAGGCTTTCATGGTGACAGGTCCTTTGTCCCTGGAACTGCACGCCACCACTGCCTTTGCGTCATACGGTATCAGTTCGATCAGCTGTTTCGGACATGCAGCCACACACTTGCCGCACGCCTTGCACTTCTCCTTGTCAACCTCTGCGATGCCGTTGACAATGTGGATCGCGTCAAACGGGCACGCTTTCACACAGTTTCCATACCCGAGGCAGCCATGATCGCAGGACTTGGCACCGCCGTCCGGCACATACCGGACCATGGCGCAGTCCTCCACACCTGTGTACTCATAGATCTGCGATGTCTTCTCGCAGTCGCCCGCACATTTCACGAACGCCGTCATTCTGACGGCTTCACCTGCCTCCACGCCCATGATCGCCGCAATCTTTCTGCCGACAGGCTCGCCTCCGACAGGGCAGGCATTCACCGCCGCCTCGCCCTTTGCGATCGCCGCGGCAAGTCCCGAACAGCCGGGATATCCGCAGCCGCCGCAGTTGTTTCCGGGAAGCACGCCCAGGACGGCCTCCTCCTTCTCATCCACCTCGACCTTAAATACAATACTGGCGATGCCGAGGAAGATCCCTAAGAATAAACCGACTCCGCCCACGACCAGGACGGCAGTCACTATCGCTGTTGCGTTCATATGTCACCCTCCCTCTACAACAATCCTGAGAATCCGCAGAATGCGATCGCCATCAGACCTGCTGTGATCAGCACGATCGGCATGCCCTTGAAGGATTCCGGTATGTCATTGTACTCCATCTTTTCGCGGATCCCGGCGAGAACCACGATCGCGATCAGGAATCCGACCGCCGTGAACAGACCGCTCGCAATGCTGAATCCGATCCCGTAATTCTTCTGCACATTTGTGAGCGCGATACCGAGCACCGCACAGTTGGTCGTGATCAGCGGAAGATACACGCCCAGCGCCTGATAGAGCGATGTCACGTACTTTTTCAGAAACATTTCCACGAACTGCACCAGGGCTGCGATGACTAATATAAATACGATCGTCTGCAGATACGTGATGTCAAACCGCTCCAAGACCGCCTTGTAGATGACAGCCGCCACACCGGACGCGATCGTGATGACGAAAATGACCGCGCCGCCCATGCCGAGCGCTGTGTCGACCTTCCTGGAAACGCCAAGGAACGGGCAGAGCCCCAGAAACTGGCTCAGCACGACATTGCTCACAAGCGAGGAGCTGATCATCAATATCAATAAATCCTTTACTACGTCAAGCATCTTTCTTTCCTTTCTGCGCATTTCCCTCTGCGCATATATTCTTCTCCTACTCCTTTTTCGCGTCCGCCACGGAACCCGGCTTCCCGTCCACATCGACAAAGCGGTGCGCGCAGCCGCCGTCGGAGCAGCTTGCACAGTCCGAACTGCAGCCTGACTGGATCCTGTCCGCGTTCTGCCCCTTTTCCTGCATCTTTCTCTTGACGCGGTTCTGCAGCGCCGTGAGAGCGGCTAGCACGAAGAACGCGCCCGGCGCAAGCACAAAGATACTGATCGGAACATACTCGATCGGCTCCTGGCGTCCAATCATGGAAGAGATGCCGCCAAGCACCTTGTTGATCACCGGTACGCCAAAGAACTCTCCTGCCCCCAAAAGCTCTCTCACCGCGCCGATCGCCGTGAGTGCGACCGTAAAGCCAAGCCCCATTCCCAGACCGTCAAATATGGACGGGATGACCGGATTTTTGGAGGCGAAGGACTCCGCACGCCCAAGGATGATACAGTTCACAACGATCAGCGGAATATACAGCCCGAGCGCCGCGTACAGACTCGGTATGAATCCCTCGAGCAGCAGCTCCACCATGGTCACAAAGGAAGCCACGATCACGATGAACGCCGGGATCCGCACGCGGTTTGGGATAATATGACGCAGCAGGGATATGATGGCGTTGCTGAGCACCAGCACTGCCGTCGTCGTCAGCCCCATACCAAGCCCGTTGACGGCTGATGTCGTCACCGCGAGCGTCGGACACATGCCGAGCGCCAGCACAAAAGTAGGATTTTCTTTCACGAGTCCATTGAAGAACACTTCCATGGAACCCTGCCTCGCCTCACTGTTGATCTCACTCATTGACAGCACCTCCTTCGGTTCCTGCAAGCTCACTCCTGAAAAACAGCAGACCGCCGTTTACCCCGTTGACGACTGCATTCGATGTGATCGTCGCACCGCTGATCACGTCGATCTCACTGTCGCTTGTCGAACCTGATTTTGTGTATGTGAAACTTTCCACTTTTTTGTCTGCAAACTGCGGAACGAGCACGTCGCCCGCTTTCATGCCCAGACCAGCCGTCTCCTTTATGCTCAGGAGCGATATGCCGTTGAGCGTCCCGTCCAGCCTCACACCCATAGAAAACTGGATGTCGCCGCCGTAGCCCTCATGATCCGTAACCGTGATCACATATCCCAGCAGCTGACCGGAGCCGTCGAGCGCCCGCATCACCTCGTCAATATCCACATTGGAATCCTGTCCCGCCACAAAGTACGCCGCAGGACCATCCTCCGACACCACAGCCTCAAAAGAGTCCGCATCTGCAAATACATTCTTGCACGCCTCCGCCTTCGCTTTTGCCTTCTGCTGTCTGATCGGTTCCTTCGTGACATCGTGCACAAATCCCAGCAGCAGCCCCGCCACGAGTGTTATCGCAAAGAGGATCAGCGCGTCCTTGATCATTGATTTCTTCTCGTTATCCATATCATGCCGCCTCCTTCTTTGACTTCTTTTTTCCGAAAGCCGTAGGCTTCGTGACTTTTTCGATCAAAGGCACCAGCAGATTTCCGATGATGATCGCGTAGGACACACCCTCCGCAGATGGCCCGAAAATCCTGAAAATGCCTGTCATGATACCCAGAAAGATGCCAAACACATACTGCCCGTTTTTCGTGATCGGTCTGGTGACATAGTCCGTCGCCATGAAAAATGCGCCGAGCATCAGTCCGCCGCCCGCAAGCTGCGACAGGGTATAATTCATATCCAGCCCATGCCCGCCAAACAGCAGGATAAACACGACAAAACTGAGTATATAAGATCCTGGCACACGAAGATCGATCACCTTCATCACCAGTAAAAACACCGCGCCGACCAGCAATGCAATCATACTGGTCTCACCGATCGTACCCGCAGTACGCCCTATGACCATATCCAAAAGCGCCGGCGCCTCCTCCCCCGCTTTGATTGCCGCAAGCGGTGTTGCACCTGTATACGCATCACAGTCAAAATTCGTCATGATGGATGTGAATGAGATGAGCAGAAAACATCTCGCTCCAAGCGCCGGATTCATAAAATTCTGTCCCAGTCCCCCAAACAGCATTTTCACCACTATGATCGCGAAGACGCCGCCGATCACGCCGATCCACAGCGGTGCCTTAGGCGGGAGGTTGAGCGCCAGAAGCAGGCCGGTGACGACCGCGGAGAAATCTCCGATCGAAACCTTCTTTTTCATGCACCTGTCATATATGTACTCTGTCAGGACTGTCGTCGCCACTGTGACCAGCACCAGCAGCATCGCGTACAGCCCAAAATGAAATACCCCGAACACCGTCGCCGGAAGCAGGGCGATCACCACATACTGCATGATGCGTGATGTCGTATCCTTTGACCGTATATGCGGGTTTGATGATACCTTCAACATACTTTTTCTCCTTTTCGCTACCCTTTTTTCTTCTTTCCAAGTAATGTCTTGCGCATGGATTTGATGGACTGCGTCAGCTGGCGCTTTGCCGGACAGACAAAGCTGCAGCACCCGCACTCACAGCACTCCATCCCGTCGTTTGCCAGAAACGCCTCCTCGTCGCCGTGCTCTGCCAGGACGGCAAGCTTCCTCGGAACGATCCTCCCCGGACACGCGTCGACACAGCGCCCGCAGTTGATACAGGGACTCGGCGCGAGCGCCGAAACCTCATCCTTCGTCAGGCACAAGAGCGCGGACGCCGTTTTTGTCGTGGGCACATTCAGGTCAAACAGGGCAAATCCCATCATCGGACCGCCTGACACCACCTTCTCCGGCTCCGTCTTGAAGCCGCCTGCCTCCTCGATCAGATCATGGTAATTCATACCGATCCGGACATAAAAATTGCGCGGATCATTGACCGCATCCCCTGTGACTGTGACGATCCTGTTCATCAGCGGCTTTCCCTCCGCGACAGCGTGATATACCGCCACGATCGTATCTACATTGTCCACCACACAGCCTGCGTCTGCCGGGAGCATCGAGGAGTTGATCTCCCTGTCCGTCGTCGCGTAGATCAGCTGTCGCTCCGCGCCCTGCGGATATTTCGTCCTGAGTGCCATGACCGTTATCCTGCTCTCCTGCGCTGTCAGCCGCGTGAGCAGCTCGATGCAGTCCTGCTTGTTGTCCTCCACTGCCAGAATACCCTGCGCATTGTCAAACAGGCGGAGGATGATCTTCAAGCCGTCGATCAGTTTCTGCGGCTCCTCCAGCATCCTGCGGTAATCCGAGGTCAGATACGGCTCGCACTCCGCACAGTTTGCGATCACATACTCGATCTTGTCCGGTTCCCTGGGGGAGAGTTTCACATGTGTCGGAAAGCCTGCGCCCCCCATACCAACGATGCCGGCCTCCCTGATCAGGTCTATGATCTCTTTCTTGCTCAGTTTTTCGGGATCATGTGGCGTATATTCGACTTCCTCAAAGAGTCCGTCATTGTCGATGATAACAGCGTTGACCATATCTCCCGTGACGACACGCCGGGGCTCTATGGTCTTCACCATACCAGATACCGTCGCATAGATCGGGGCTGACACAAATCCGCCCGCCTCCGCTATTTTCTGTCCGGCGAGTACCCTGTCACCCTTTTTCACCAATGGAACCGCCGGTGCACCGATATGCTGGCTGAGTGGATATACCATCTCACCCTTTGGCACAATGGTTTTCATCGGCTTATCCTTTGACAGGTCTTTGCCGTCATAGGGATGTACGCCGCCTCGAAATGTAAGTTTTGCCATCTTCCGCTCCTTCTTTCCTTTTTTGATTTTGATGATTCCTGTCAGACAGTCCTGACATCAAATATATTTATGTCCATTATACTATTTTTTTGATAAAATTTCACTAATTTTTGCAAAAATATATATTATTTCATTACAGATCATTCATGACTGTTTCCCTTTTCATGCTCACACCTGTGCGGAAATGATCAGAAACAGCGGCGCGGACAGATATGACACCAGCCTTGACGGCAATATGAAAGCGATGATGTATGTGAGCCCATCCGAATACTACTGGTACTTCGGTCAGATGGAAAACAATCTGCGCCAGGGAACCGGAACTACCATCGCACTTGCCAGCGATCACTATGAATCGTTTACAGGAACCTATCGCATGGACTTTCCAGAAGGAGACGGGACCTTCTCCGCACATTGGTTTGAAAATAACGAGGGATATGACATCACCGGAAGCTTCCATGGGATGCAGCTGAACGGGACCTATAAAGTCAATGCCAACTGGATTTTTAGCGAGGTTTTCATAGACGACAGCATTCTGACCGTGACTTATACTGACAGTGTGATCACAGCCGTATGCGGACAGACAGATTTTGATGTTGAAGAAGTGACAGACAGCGGCGAAGGTCTGGCGTACCGCAAAACAGGCACATACTATACAGTTTATGCGTCTCCGGAGTATGCAGATGAGCTGTTTGATGGCGAAGGGTCCTTTTACGTGGGCTATCCCTACGAGTTGTCAGATGTGGCTGCAATCGGTATGATAGACGGCAGCGCCGCTTTCTGGACAAAACCCGACTTATCAGACGCATTTTCCGAAGTTTTCTACGGAAATGCAGCCGCTGTCCCCGCTCCGGCGCTGACAGTTCCTGAGATGCCAGCTCCCGAGGTGTCAACACCGGCAGTTCCCGAGGTGACAGCACCGGCAGTTCCCGAGACGTCAGCTTCCGAAGTGACAACACCGGCTCCCGAGATCCCAGCAGAGACGTCCGCAATTCCAGCGCAGCCATCCATTTCCGACACATATGTCGTACAGCGCGGTGACAATCTCTCCAAAATTGCCGGGAAAGTTTACGGAGACAGGAAGCAGTGGAGAAAAATCTATGACGCCAACAAAGATCGTATTCGGAAAGATTATACCATCTTTGCCAACCAGACCCTTGTGATACCTGCACAATAACCATTTCGACAGCTCTTTCACTTCCGTGGTCAGCACGCACACTTCCCTGTTCAGGCTGACTGCGGAAAACATCTATCGTTTCTTTGCAGATAAATCCCCAATCAATCCTCATCAACTCAAACATATTTATAAATACACAAATATTTTGACACCGATCCACGCATATGGTAAGTTATAATAGATGGTAAGTTAAAGAACTGCCCGGCGCTGGCAGGATTTCTAAACTGACGACCAGGAAAGGAATGTGTATAACACGGCTATGAAATGCATTCAGAAAGATCTGGGAATCTTATCCCCGAAATATCCAATTGAAAATTTATGTGTACCAGAACATACACTGTTTCTTGATATCGAGACAACAGGATTGTACGTGCGCAGCTCCAGTCTCTACATGATCGGATGCGCTTATCTTGACAAGCGTGCGGACTGCCCCGCCTGCTGGCGCTCTATTCAATGGCTTGCCACCAACTATGAGGACGAGATCAATGTATTGAACGCTTTTGTCTCATTTGCCAGACCGTACCGCTATTTGATCCACTTTAATGGAAATCAGTTCGATATCCCTTATCTGCAGAGCAAACTGCAGCAATACAATATCCATTTCAGCTTTGATGACTTTGAGGGAATCGATATCTACAGGCGGTTGTCCCCTTACAAGTCATTCCTAAAGCTGCCAAACTGCAAGCAAAAGACAATTGAAAATTTTGTCACTGCCACAACCCGCGAGGATCAGTACACAGGCGGCGAATTGATCGACATTTATCACGAGTATGTCCTGAACCATGATCCGGAAAAGGAACACTTTCTCCTGCTCCACAACGAAGAGGATGTTAAGGGAATGCTCGAGATCGTTGCTGCCCTTGCGATCCCTGACCTTTTTCAGCTGCCTGTCAAGGTCACAAAAGTTCAGGCAAACTATTACAGGGACGTGAATCAGAAACAGTGCTCGGAGATCATCATGAACCTGAAACTGCCCACTCCGCTTCCCACAGAGATGTCTTACAGTGCTAACAGCTGTTATTTTACAGGCTGTGGAGAAGACGGCAAACTCCGTGTCCCGATTTATGAGGGTGAACTGAAATACTTCTATTCCAATTACAAAGATTACTACTATCTGCCAAAAGAAGATATTGCCATCCATAAAGCAGTCGCATCCTTTGTCGACAAGGATCACCGCACACAGGCCACTGCAAGAAACTGTTACACCAGAAAAAAATCTTCTTACCTTCCTCAGTGGGATATTGTTTTTACTCCGTTTTTCAAAAAGGATTATGATGAGAAAGCTTTATTCTTTGAACTGACAGATGAACTGAAAACACAGCGTGATGCCTTCAATCTATACGCGCACCACATCTTTGAGATGATGGGTGCATATCACAAAAATTCCAAGACTGTTTAACCAGCCTTGGAATTTTTATCAAAATCCATCTTATTTATTCTTAATATAGAAGAATGAATTCTTTCTGTCATAGTTGATTTCTTTGTAGTTCATGATCTGCTCTGTGCTTCCTATAAACAGGATTCCTTCCGGCTTCAGCGAAGTATTAAATTTGCGGAACACTTCATCCTTTGCCTCCTCCGTAAAATAGATCAACACATTCCTGCACACGATCAGATCACACTTGTCAGGGTATGTATCCTTCAACAGATTGTGCTGTTTGAACTGCACTCTCGCCTTGATCTCATTAGCGATCTGATAAGAAGGTCCAACTTTCGTAAAGTATTTCTTTTTCAGATCATCCGGCACAGCAGCAATGCTCTTTTCGTTGTACAACCCCACCTTCGCTTTCTCGATCACCTGTTTGTCAATATCGGTTGCTATAATATTGATCTGATTCAGCGGAATATGTTTTGAGAGCGCCATCACGAGCGAATACGGCTCATCCCCTGTTGAACACGCTGCACTCCACACTTTCAGGTTCTTGCCAAACCTGCCGATCAGTTCCGGTATGATCTCCTTATCCATCAATCTCCACTGTTCAGGATTTCGATAAAACTCTGATACATTGATCGTGAGATAATTTACAAAATCATCAAAAACAGCTTTGTCATCCCGAAGCCTTGCCACAAATTTGTCATATCCCGTCACTTTGTGCTTTGCAATCAGGGTATCGATTCTGCGCTTCATCTGTTTTTCTTTGTATGCGTTCAAATCAATTTTGGTCAGTGCAAAAACTTCTTTTTTGAAATATTCATAATCATATGCCATGAGTATTCCCCTTTCTATTCATATATTTCCCTTGCACACTCCCGCTTAGCGCCGCTGCGCTTTTTTCAATAAGACGAACAAATATGATATCAGAACAACATGCTCTGATATCATATTATCACACGCTCAAAATCTATTCAGCATCCTCTGCTTCCTGCTTTGCGATCACTGCATCAATATCAACAGACACAACATCAGAATCATCTCCTTTTGTCTCTACTGTCTGTGTCTCCTTAGCTTCCGGAACAAGCAGCGCCTTGATGCTGAGGCTGATCTTCTTGCCTTCCTCATTAAAATCTACAACCTTCGCCGTAACTTCCTGCCCTACTGTCAGAACATCTGAAGGCTTCTCGATATGCTCCTTGGCAATCTGAGAAACATGCAGCAGCGCATCAATACCCGGCTCAAGTTCAATAAACGCACCAAAATCAGTCATTCTGGCAACCTTGCCTGTCACTTCATTGCCAACTGCATACTTTGTTGATGCACTCTTCCACGGATTGGAATCATCGAATTTGAGTGACAGTGCAACCTTTGTTCCGTCGATATCCTTGATCAGCACCTTTAATGTCTCACCAACCTTAAATACCTTCTTAGGATTCTCAACGCGTCCCCATGACATCTCCGAGATATGAAGCAGACCATCTACTCCTCCAAGGTCGATGAATGCGCCAAAATCTGTGACGTTCTTAACAGTACCTTCCACAACATCGCCGACGCTGATCCTTGCAAACAATTCCTTCTGCATCTCTGCTTTCTTTGCAACGATGAGCTGCTTGCGATCACCGATGTATCTTCTTCTCTTAGGATTATATTCGCTGATCACAAACTCTATGTCCTGTCCGGCATATTTGTTCAGATCCTTCTCATACACATCTGATACCAGGCTTGCAGGGATAAAGATGCGAACCTCATCTACCACTACACTCAAACCGCCGTCCAATACCTGTGATACTTTTGCTGTCAATACTTCCTTGTTGTTAAACGCCTCTTCAATTCTCTTGTTGCCTCTGTCAGCAGCAAGTCTCTTGTAGGTCAGGAGAACCTGTCCCTCACCATCGTTTACTTTGAGAACCTTAACCTCCATCTTGTCACCAGGATTCAGGATCGTTGTAAGGTCAACATTTGGCTCATTGGTGTACTCGTTACGTGTAAGAATGCCATCTGACTTGTAACCGATGTTAAGGATCGCTTCATCTGGCTTGACGTCGATGATTGTACCTTCAATTACCTCTCCTGTATGAATAGTTTTTAATGATTCTTCTAACATTTGTTCAAAAGTTAATTCTGACATAATTTTGAACCTCCTCAATTATTTTGTTTGGGGTAGAAGCCCCCGCTGTGATGCCCACTAGTTCTACAGAATTAGGTAACTCTAATTGCAGGTCTTCCAGTGTTTGTATATAGTAAGTATTCTCACATTCACTTCGGCATAGTTCGTAAAGCTTCCGTGTGTTGGAACTGTGAGTACCACCTATCACAATCATAACGTCAGCTCTGGCTGCCAGCTCGATCGCCTCCCTCTGACGTTCCTCAGTTGCATTGCATATAGTATTCGCAACAATTATATCATAACCTTTTTTTCGAAAAATTTCAACTAAATCTTGAAATTTCTTGTAGTTAAATGTCGTTTGTGACACAATACATAATTTTTCGTCTTTTTTCGCCTCAAAATTCTGTGCCTGTTCCGGTGTTTCGATCACAACAGCCGGATTTTTTGTCCATCCCTTGGTCCCTTCTACTTCAGGATGCCCGCTATTTCCTATAATAATAATGCGCCGCCCCTGCGCAGACTGCTCCTGTACGATCTTGTGAATCCGCTTCACGAACGGACAGGTTGCGTCAATGTACTCCAGTCCTTTCGCTTCCAGCAGTCCGTAGATCTCCTCTGGAATACCATGCGCACGTATGATCACTGTACCCTCGGTCAGTCCCTCAAGCTCCTCCCTGCTCTCCAGCACAGCCACACCCTGTTCTTCCAGTTCCTTTACGACCGTTTCATTGTGGGCGATCGATCCATAGGTGTACACTTTTTTGCCCTGATGGACCTGTTCGTACACTTGTTCAACAGCCCGTTTCACCCCAAAGCAGAAGCCGGCGGACTTTGTGACGACTACCTCCATGCCTATTCCTCCTGCGCTCCGTCACACATCCCGATGATCGCCTGTGCCACTTCCTCGATCGTCATATGGGAGGAATCCAGCAGCACTGCATCCTCAGCCTGACGCAGCGGAGAGATATCCCGATGCATATCCTGATAATCTCTGTCAATGATATCTTTCTCTATCGTTTCAAGGTCACAGTCCTGTCCCTTTGCCTGGAGCTCCTCGTAACGTCTCACCGCCCTCACATGGCTGTCCGCAGTCAGATAGACCTTTACATCGGCATCGGGTAACACACAGGTTCCGATATCCCTGCCATCCATGACCACACTTTCCTTCCTGGCAAGCGCCTGCTGTAGTTCCACAAGTTTTCTGCGCACTTCTTTATTGCCGCTGCTTGCAGACGCCATCTTTCCAACTTCCTCTGTGCGGATCAGACCATTTACATTCCTGCCATTGAGCCACACGACCTGCTCGCCGTTCTCGTATGTGATTGTCACATCCACACCGGGAACCGCTTCGCTGATGCGCTGCTGATCGTCAGCCCCGATCCCCTGTTCTATGAGATACAGTGCCATGGCGCGGTACATCGCACCGGTATCCACATAGATGTATCCTTTTTTCTTTGCGATCAGTTTCGCGATCGTGCTTTTTCCTGCCCCCGCAGGTCCATCGATTGCGATTGCGATATTGTTACTCATCTGTTAGTTTCTCCTATCTTCCATAAAATTATGTAATATTCCCATCCTGCACTGTGCCAGACACCGCACTTATCCCTGCCAGATGTCCTGTAGACCATGCGATCTGCAGATTATATCCTCCTGTAAGCGCATCTAGATCAAGCACTTCCCCCGCAAAATACAGTCCCTTGACCAGCTTTGATTCCATCGTCGAAGGCGATACTTCGCCAACCGATACGCCGCCCTTTGTGATCACTGCCTCGTCATAATCACGCACACCTGTTATCGTGAGTTCCATGTGCTTGATCGTCTGCACAAAACGCTCCCGCTCTTCCCTTGTGACTTCATTGACTCTCCTGTCCGCATCGATCCCCGCCAAAACAGGCATAACAGGCACCAGCTTTGCGGGAAACAGACCGCTGATCACATTCTTGAACTGTTTGTTCTTATTGTCGTCAAACTCTCTGAGAATCCGCTTGTCAAGCTGTTCGTGGGTAAGCGCCGGCTTCAGGTCAATATAAAGTTTTCCATCGGAGACACTTGATGCCTTATGCACATAATGACTGCTCGCACTCAGGATCAGCGGTCCGCTGACACCGTAATGCGTGAACAGCATTTCGCCAAGATCGGAATAGATCTGTTTTCCGTCAAGCTCCAAACTCACCTTCACATTTTTCAGGGAGAGACCTTGCAGCTTATAGCACCACTCCTCCTTCACAGAAAATGGCACAAGCGCCGGCATTGTCGGCGTGATACTGTGCCCGCATTCCCCTGCAAACCGATATCCATCGCCTGTGGAACCGGTCAGGATATAAGAGCAGCCTCCTGTCGCTACGATCAATCTGTCGACGTTCAATTCGGAATCTCTCCGTGTGGTTTTATCATATAAGGCAATGCCTGTTATCCTTGCACGATATGTCTGCTTCTTTTTGCTGCTTTGCTTCTTCTTGTGATATTTATCAACGGACTCTCCGGCATCGCTATTTACATGATCTCCCTGGGATTCGAGCTGCATTGTCCTGACTGCCCTCACCTCTGTATTCAGCAGGATCTGTACACCAAGCCTTTTCAGTTCCTGTTCCAGCGCTTTGATGATATCAGAGCTGTGGTCGGATCGTGGGAACACCCGCTGACCTCTCTCGATTTTCAACGGGCAGCCTGCTTTCTCAAAAAAGTCCATAACTGCATGATTGTCAAATCCATACACTGCACTGTACAGGAATTTCGCATGTTCCATCACATTCTGAAAAAAATCTTCAACTTCGCAGGCGTTTGTCACATTGCACCTGCCTTTCCCTGTGATGAACAATTTTTTCCCGAGCTTTTCATTTTTTTCGATCAGATAAACCTTATATGCAGAAGGAGGATCACTTTGTGCTCCCGCCGCTGCGACCGCCGCCATCATCCCCGCAGCACCGCCGCCTACAACTACGATGTCCACTATTGTTTACTCCTCTTTATCTTTCTACCTACCTCTTTTTCCGCTGTCCCATCTGAGCCTGCAATGGTGTGTTCAGCATATCCTCATCTATAAAATTGATCTCATCCTTCAAGTAAACCTGATAATTGTCCCATGCCTTCTCGAGAGATTCCAGACTCCGCTTTACCTCGTCCGGTCTGCGCAGGCACAACGCCACCACAAGCGCATTGATCAGACTTAGCGGCGCCACAAGCGAATCCACGATCGACACCATATCACTTCTCGCCAGCAGATTACACGCTGAGTAGAGACACATCGGTGAATGGATCGTATCCGTCAGTGTGATCACCTTTGCATTTTTATCGTTTGCCATCTCCATCGCCTTGAGTGTCCTCATAGAATACCTCGGAAAACTGATTCCGATCACCGCATCCTTTTCATTGATCCGCAGCATCTGCTCAAAGGTCTCCGAAGTGCTGGTCGAATCGAGCAGATAGACATCCCCACGGATCATATTGAGATAAAAGTGCAGAAACTGTGCAAGCGGCTTGCAGCTTCTGATCCCGATAATATATACATGCTTTGCTGCCAGGATGATATCGACAGCCGCCTCAAAGGACTGCGCATCGATGTGTTCGATCGTATCCTCGATCTTCTCAATATCGGAACTCAGCACAGAGGTCAAAAGTTCCGCCTGCGTACTTGCCCCATATTTGGCACCGATCGACTGCACTGCGTTCAACTTCTTTTTGACCCATTCAGCCAACGCCTCCTGAAACTCGGGATATCCTTCGTATTCTAGTGCATACGCAAACCGCACAACGGTCGCTTCGCTGATCCCCACTGCCTTTCCAAGTTTTGCCGCTGTCATGAAAGCTGCCTGTTCATAATGGTCAATGACAAAAGTGGCAAGCTTCTTGTGGGATTTGCTCATCTTATTAAACTTTTCATTTATTCTTGATATCGTATCCCGTTTTGCGTCCATCAAAATTCCTCATCCTCAGCGCATTTAACATACTATTCTGTGCTTTATCCAGACGGATCATGAGCAGCTATTATATATATCCTGCAGCAAATCGATCGTTTCTTCCTCTGTCAGGTCATAATCCCCGGTGAGGACCATACAGGCGCATCCATGTATAAAGATCCACATCTTCATGAACAGCCCGCTCGGATTCTGACATCCTGATGCTGACGCTTTGTTGATCTCTCTGCTGACTGCTCCCGATTTGCCGTTTAGGAGCTCAAAGAGCCCTCTGTCCCCCCTGTGTTCCGACTGAAACAGGAGCTGAAACAATTTTCTCTCTTCCTTTGCATAATTTATATAAGCAAGTCCCAGGTGTATGAATGGTGTGACCACCTCCGACTTGTAATTTCCATAGTAATCACCGAAGGCCTCGATCGCCCTCTGATATATTTCCGAATAGAGTTCACCCATATTTGCATAAACCCTGAATATTGGCTGTGTGGAACATCCGATCTGCGCTGCCAGTTTTCTGGCCGTAACGTTTTCTATCCCCTCCGCTCTTGCCAGAGCAAAGGCTGTCTCCGATATTTTGTCCTTTGTAATCAATTCTTTCCTTGCCATTTCATCATCCATGCCTTTCTCACAGGTATACCGAACTGCGAAAGTATCGGGTTAAAACCACTTTAACCCGATACCAGTAAACAGTTCCAGCGCTAATTAAACAGGATATGCACCGTTCTTGGTGTCAGCCTGGGTCATATCAACCTTCTCCTGCTGTGCCTGACGATACTTAAAGAAATCGATGGCAACCTGAGGGAACAATGCATAGGACAACACATCCTCATCCTGCTGTTTCCACTCTTTCATCTCCTCTTCGATCTTCTTTAACTCGTTTGGAAGTTTATCTGCCGGACGACAGGTAATGATCGTCTCCTTCTCCTCTGCCGAGAGCACCTTATCCTGAACTTCCTTATTAAACGGCTTGACTGTCTGACCATACTCACCGTGGAGAACTGCCTTTGTCTCCTTCGTCGCCATCTTGTAGCGCTCACCCATCAGCACATTAAACACAGCCTGTGTACCAACGATCTGTGAAGACGGGGTAACGAGAGGCGGCTCACCCAGATCTTTGCGCACTCTAGGGATCTCCTGAAGCACGTCATAGTATTTATCCTCTGCATTCTGCTCTTTCAGCTGGCTGACCATGTTTGATAACATACCACCCGGCACCTGATACATCAATGTCTTGATATCTACACCGAGCACCTTGGGATTGAGCAGACCGCTCTTTAAGCACTCTTCCCTGTATGGTCTGAAATAATCCGCGATCTTTGCCAGAAGATTCTGGTCAAATCCTGTATCATATGGTGTTCCCTTGAATGTCTCTACCATAACCTCAGTCGCCGGCTGGGATGTGCCAAGTGCAAACGGAGAGATCGCACAGTCAATGACATCCACACCTGCCTCGACAGACTTTAAGTATGTCATGGAAGCAACACCCGATGTATAGTGCGTATGCAGCTGGATCGGAAGCTTTGTCGCAGACTTCATGGCTTTGATGAGCTCCTCAGCCTTGTATGGAACCAAGAGTCCTGCCATGTCCTTGATACAGATGGAATCAGCACCCATCTCCTCGATGTCCTTTGCCATCTTCATCCAGTATTCAAGTGTATATGCATCACCCAATGTGTAAGACAGAGCGATCTGCGCCTCACCGCGCCCCTCTCTCTTCTTGACAGCATTTGCTGCATTCACAGCGCACTGCAGATTCCTAAGATCATTAAAACAGTCGAAAATACGAATGATATCGATTCCGTTTGCAATCGATTTCTCAACAAACTCAGTAACAACGTCATCTGCATAGTGGCGGTAGCCCAAAATATTCTGACCCCTGAAAAGCATCTGCAGTTTCGTGTTTTTGACCCCATCCCTGATCTTTCTGAGTCTTTCCCATGGATCTTCCTTCAGGAACCGGAGAGACGCATCAAATGTCGCACCACCCCAGCACTCTAAGGAATGATATCCAACCTGATCCATGGTCTCAAGGATTGGAAGCATAAACTCAGTCGGCATTCTCGTAGCGATCAAAGACTGATGCGAATCACGAAGAACAGTCTCAGTAATCTTGATCGGTTTCTTTTCTATATCTGACATTTCTATTCCTCCTTGTCAATCCAAAGAAAACTCTCTCCCATATAGGAGGAATTTCCTCCTTGTCAATCCAAAGAAAACTCTCTCCCATATAGGAGGAATTTCCTCCT
>ERZ779626.27-NODE-27-length-111274-cov-18.384718_pt1 | contig 111274 bp, 104 predicted proteins | sample MGYA00514209_ERZ779626 | MGnify/ENA primary metagenome ERZ779626 (study PRJEB29562, sample SAMEA4376713) | mouse gut metagenome | isolation source: Cecum | study: EMG produced TPA metagenomics assembly of the A DSS colitis mouse model was used to assess the...
AACACGGTAACTTTGTTTTCTAAAGAAAACACGGTAACTATTGTCTTGATTATAGCACGGGAATCCCAGAAGGTCAATATGCTATTCAACACAGTTACCGTGATCCCGTATGGGTCAGGTGTCAAGGACCCATCTGAGTTTGGGCCCCGCCGGTACACGGCATGGGGGCTTGCGGCGCTGGTTATTTCGATGCCAGCCATCTTTCCGTTCCGGGACGACTCCATCCAAATGGAAGCCGACCGCTTTCACACTGCTTCCGCTCTCCTTCGGGAGTGTATAGGTGACAAACCGGGTATAGCCCATCGCTTTCCCCACCCTGACCGCAGCTCCATATAGTTTGCTGCAGGCATTGAAGTAGGCCGGATCACAGCATACACGGTTGATTTCCAGTGTGTGCCCATCGTTCAGATGCCGGGCTTTGGGAACACTGGCGATGGCAACGCCGATATACCTGTCTTCATTTAAGGCGATCAGGCCGATAGAAAATTTATGGCCCTGTGGCGCTGCGTTGTGGCGGTGGTAGCGCTGAATGTATTCCTTGGCGTCACGGAATGACAGTGGGACGATGCGCAGTTCAGTGGTAAGTGCATATCGTTCCCCATCCACATAACGAAAACAGGGCCATGTATCCGGGCTGCCGCATATTACAAAGCGCCCAATCTGATGTATGACAGGAACACGCAGGTGAGTGTACCCGTCGATCAAAATGGTTCGGGATATCGGACTTCCTGCACTCAGGGCTGTTGGGTCCAGAGACAGGACCGGGCGGCGCACTACAATGGGGTTATCCAGAGGGTATGATTTTGACCCTGGTGCTCCAAAATGGAATACTCTCATGCCGGCAGGCAACCGCCACTCCAGCCGGTCCATGATGGCGTCAAACTGTGTATCGGAACAGATTTGGGAATCACGGTACCAGACGCCATCAATGCAGTATTGGAAAATGTGATAGACCATCGGGACACATGTTATGCGCATTTACCGGCAGTTCCGGCCGATACTGCCAGATAGGTCCCCAGCAGGCGCATCCCCCGCCATTCATAGATGGGGGTGCTGTCCTGCACATAGAACGACAGCATACTGCCCTCGCCCGGAGCCTTATGGCGGTTTCGCAGTATGACCCGCAGGGCTGTCCCCTCGACCTCCATCAAAATGGCCTTCGGGCGGCGCAGGACGACGGTGCGCTCCACGTTCAGCACTGTGCCGGTGAGTACCAGGTATCGGCCGCAAACGGCCACCCAATAGAGATGTCCTCCACTGATGGCGGTCAGCGGGGCCAGGAGGAAGAAGGGGGCAGCGATTGGCAGGGAAAAAAGTGCCAGGAGCAGGCTGCCCACAACCAGTGAGCACACAGCAAGCGCCAGCCGCAGCAAAACCTGTACCTGCAGGGGGACGGGGATCTGTGTCTGTTTCATAGTCTCCTCCTTCAAATCAGCAGCAGACGCCGAGTACGCAGCAGCTTGAGCAGGGCGGCTACCGTAGCGCCCCGTGCGGGTGAATGTTCCATCAGGGCCTCCAAGATACCGTCCGGGATCGTCTCGGCAAAGTAGATCGACTCCGTCAGCCTCTGTCGGCCGTCTTCTCCCAGAAGAGCCGGCGTGGGCTTGACCTGCCGCTCCTCCAGCCGGATCAGCTCGCTGGCCGTCAAACGCAGCCCCGCTTCGTTGAGCCATGTCCAGATACGTCGGACGGGCTTGGACAGGATAATGTCGGTCCACCGCCTGCCGTTGGGGCAGATGACGCAGCTGGTCAAGAGCCGGTAGACGGCCAGCGCACCTGCTTCCTCTGTGGTAACGACCAGACCGCTGGCCTCCAGGCGCTTAATTGCCCGCTCCTTGTCCACCGGGACCTGCTGTGGCGCGAACCTCGCCCCTTTCCATAACCCGGCCAGTTCCGGGCCCAGAGCATGGGCGCAACCACAGCGGGACACATAGTCAAGCCCGGTCCGTTCGGACCTGGTCAGAAGCCCTTTGGAGAGATACATCATGACAATCACCTCGACTTGTTCATTTGCCTACATTACACGAACAAGCCGGTGAAATTACAACAGCATCATTAAGGCAACCGATAAAACGATAGCCCCCACTGCGCAGAGGATGACCATGCCGATCCGTTTAATCAGTTCGGGATCCATCCCCTCGCCGCGGGCACCGGCGTCAATGGGCTGTATATCGTTGTAGTAGCCGTCATAGCTCACATCCATTGGATTGAGCGGCCTGGGCCGCTGCTTGGGTTTCTGCTGCGGCCGCCTCTTTTTCTGCTCCTGTGTGCCTGCTGTGTTCCCGACCGGCAGCGGCTTCCCGCACTCCGGACAGAAAGAGGCGGCGCCCCCCGGAAGGGAAGCGCCGCAATAGGGACAAAACTTCATTGTAATCCACTCCTTGTCAAATTTCTTTTCCGGCCTGTTTGGCCAGCCGCTTGCGCAAGGGTGGACGATACCAGTATAGCACTAAAACATCTGACTGTCATCGGCACTGCTACTGCCACTTGGGCTGCCATAGACATTGCCAAAGGCGCTACCAAAGCCCGGCACTTGCGTTGTGTCCGATGGCGGCGCGGGCGGTTGAGCCGCAGCGCGGGGCGCCGGGGCCGGGGCTGATGGCGTACCCTGTTGGCGTTTCTGCCCCTTTTCCTCGAATCGAGGGGCATGGATCGACCGCCACTCCGCCGCATATTTGGCCGACAGCCACGCCTTGTAATGGGCCGCCGTTGTGAACAGCAGCTCATTAAGCTGACGCCAAGTGAGGATAACGGACACATGCTGCTCCGGATTTTTCCCGAACCGCGGAACGATCAGTCCGGTCTGGTTTTCCTCTCCCGGCCCACTGTCAGCAGTGAGGAAATAGTCCGATTTTTCCGCCACTGTCAGTTTAATCACCCGGGACATACTTTTCCCATCCGGCCGAGCCTTGCCGTAGTAGGCCAGCCGCTTGGCCGAGGTGCCGCCCAGATGCTCAAAGAGCGGGTCTGACTTTCGCTCGTTCTTGTACTGCTGCATCCGCATATGGAGGCTGCCGTTAGCGGCTTCCTGCGTCAGGGCCAGGAACTGCGTCACATCAATGTAGATGTGGATATTGCTGGTGTACCGCTGACCGGCAGGACGGGACTTGTCGTAGGCCACAAACTGCAGGTGGATCTTGTCCAGGTGGAAGCAGTCGTTTTTGATCTCCACGAAACAGTTTCGGGCATCCTTGCGGATAATCTGGTCCCGATTATCATTTTGATTGTCCAATTCTTTATCACACTCCCTCAGAACAGTCTAATCTGTGTTTCTTCCAGTGGTGTCTGCGCCTGTGCCGCCTTCCACTGCAGATGCAGTTCATCAATGCGCTGGTCATCCAGCAGTTTTTTTGCCCGGCTGCGCCAAATATCGTCCAGGCCATACCAGCCGTGGGTCAGCAGCATCTGTTCTGCCTTGCGGATCCGCTGCCTTTTCGCAGCCTCTCGCCGGATCTTTTTCTGGGCCTTTGCCGCCTTCAGGCTATCCGACGCATGGGTCACCTGGATACCGTTGGCCACATCCTGAAGGTCCTGGAGGATATCCCTGGTGTCCATTCGGGCGGCCCGCAGGTTCAGAATCTCAATTTTCAGTGTCGGATCAAAAAATTGTGCTCTCCGATAGCGCGACATAGCGTGCCACTCCACGTCCTGCCGCCCGTATTGGACGATAGCCTCACAGATGGTCATGGACACCGTCTTTTCCAGCAGCTTACAACCCTTCTCGATACTGACACGCTCCTGATCCGGGAACAGGCCGATTCCTTTCTCCAACCAGGTCTTTCTCACGTCATAGAAGACATTCCCCTTCTGCGGCGTCAAATCCTTCTCCAAAACGCTGCAGTGACTGCAGGTGGGCCACAGCCGGGCGCATTCCATTGGGCTATAGTAAGTCGTCCAAGCCTTGCTCGTCCGATCATAGCGGCTCTGGTGCCGGCAAACCCGTCCGTTGTGCACAGCCTCAACCGCCTTCCACAGTTCGTCCGACTCCTGCCATACCTGTTTGTGCGCTTCATCCAGGCTGCCTTCATAAGTATATGGGCGGGCGGTCGGATGACAGTTGCACTGGTAGACCACCTCGTTCGAGTGGCAGCAATATTTTTCCGTCTGCAGGAGAGGATGCCTGAGCGGGCAAGGCTCTGACGTGAAATGGGGGCAAGGTACCACTGGGTTGCCATTCTCCGGTCGCCAGTCGATGCCGTTATAAGACATATAGCCGTGCAAAAAATGTGATCCTTTGACCAGAAGCCCACATGGAGTCTCAAAGACCATGTCAATCAAGGCCTGCCAAGTATAGGTCCAGCCGCCGTAGTAGGATTTATACTCACATGTCCCGGGCGGCGTATCCTCTGGCGTATAGCCCTCCGCCAGTAATCGGCGGGTCAGTTCGTTGACCTCCTTCATATACCGGGACAGGGGACGAGGCCGAAATGATTTTCCATGGTGCTCCGAAGCTCCACCACTGTCAGGCCATATTCTTTTGCTATACACTTTTCACAGACGATAGCCTGATAGCCCAAAACACGGGAAATCCGTTTCTCCCATGAATTTGTTCGCTCCTCACCACAGACCGGACATGGGATATCGTCATACCAAATTACCTTTTTGGGTTCGCTGTATTCCGGCATGGGTCAAGTTCCCCCTTTCCTGATAAAATCAAGTTTCCTGCTCCGTGGAACTTCGGTCGGCGTCATCGGTTGGCCCCGCAGGCGGCTGTGCTTTCATAATCGCATCGCTCAAGCTGAGCAGTTTATCCGCTGCAGCCTGGAACTGGGGCATAAACTCCTGTCTGACATCATATTGGAGGTAAAGCTTCTGAAAAATCGTGTCCCAAAGCATACTCAGGACCGGCATAGACACTTTGGCCTCCTCCAGCTTTACAATAGCCATGGTAAGGCTCATACACACTTTGGTCCAGAGCAGGAAAAACTCGTCATGCTCCGGGATCCCAAACTTGTCCAGCCAACTCCGAACGGTATTGACCCTTTTGGCAGAGCCGCAAGAAAAGTTATTGATGATATACTTAACCTGAATTTTGTCCAGGTCTTCAATGGGCTCGCCAAATTTTCCGGCCATTACGACTCGGCCCAGCGGGAACAGCGCACATACCGTGGGCTTGCAGTCATGCACACTGCACCGGCCATTTTCCAGCAGCGGGCAGGCTCCCTTCGGGCCGTTGGAGAGCAGATGAACAACAGGAATGCGGGAATTGCTACCAATATATACCTCGGTATACGCCTCGACCACATGTTGCATGGTCGTGCCCTTTTTCCGGGCGATATTGTAGATATCGCGGGTATTGAAAAGAATAGTATCCTGGTGGATACAGCACTTTCCACAGCGGCGGCACTTGAAGCGAAATTCGGAATCCAAATCAAGCAACTGCTCCGCCAACTGCTCAATGCCCTCTCCTGTTTCTATCATCTTATGTAGATCCATGTCATTTCCTCCATAAAACAAAAATAGGGGGTACCCAAACGGATACCCCCCTCTGTGCCGTTTTGGCCTGGTGCTGCTGCAGGATTATGCCTTATTGGGCGCCAGCATGGCCTCAAACTCCTCCTCGGTGATGGTCTTCACACCCAGGCTCTTGGCCTTATCCAGCTTGCTGCCGGCGTTCTCGCCCACGATCAGGTAGTCGGTCTTCTTGCTGACGGAACTGGCGGGCTTGGCCCCCAAACTCAGCAGCTTCAGCTGGATCCCGTCACGGGTATAGTTGATCAGCTTGCCGGTGGCGACCACCGTCTTGTCGGCGAAGGGATTGGTGCTGTTTTCAGGCATGGTATTATCCTCCTTCAAAAATGTGATGTGTTTCAGCGCCGGACGCCACAGCTTGGCCTCCTCGGCGTTGTTGTACCAGGTATAGATGTTGTCGTGCATGACCTGCCCAAAGTCCTCCAGTTGGGTGAAGTCATATCCGTCCCGGATGGCCTGCTCGAAGGCGTCCCAGTCGCCGCTGAAATGCCGGTTCAGGATACGCCCCGCGTGGCGGCCCACCTCCGGGATGCCCAAGGCGGCGATAAACTGGTTGAGCGTGCAGGTGCGCCGCTTGTCGATGGCCTGCTGGAGCCGGGTAAAAGACTTCTCCCCAAACCCGGGACAAGAGATGATGTCGGCCTTATGGCGTTCCAGTTCATAGAGGTCCCCGAAGTTCTTGACCCAGCCGTGCTCCACAAAGGTCTCCAACGTCTGCTCCGCCAGCCCCTCAATCTCCATGCGGGTCTTGCTGCAGAAGTGGACGAACTTGCGTACCAGCCGGGCCGGGCAGTCCAGGTTCTCACAGTAGAGCTGCTTGGTACCACCGGAGCTGGTATGGATCATCAGCGCCTCGCCGCAGCAGGGGCATACGCTCGGGATCGGGCAGCCGGCGCTCTTGGTGTGGTTCTCCGCAATCTGGGGGATGATCATGTTCGCCTTATAGACAGAGATTTTATCCCCCGGTCCCAACGCCAGCTGCTTGAAGATGTCCAGGTTATGCAGGTAGGCGTGGTTGACAGTGGTACCGTCGATCTCCACGTCATCGAACACGCCGGTGAGACTGACCATGCCGGTCCGGGTGGTAGCCACCTCCAGGGAGCGGAACACCGTCTCATAGAGTGTATCCGCCCACTTCAGGGCCATCAGCCGGTTCTCATGGTGGCCAGTGGCGCCCTGGGAGCGGCCATAGGCCAGATCGTCATACTCGAAGATCAGGCCGTCCACCGGGAAAGCATAGTCCTCCGGCCGATAGACCGCGATAGCCTTTTCCAAGGCGTCCTGGGACGCATTCTCGGCCAGCACAGAGTAGCCCACAGTAGTGAAGCCCATCTGGGCCATGAAGCGCAGATTTTCCCATTTGGTCGTGCCGCCCAGGTGATCGCTGATCAGGTCGAAAGCAAGAAACTCCAGACGGCGTTTCCTGCTCTCCCCGGCATCCAGCTTTCGGATACTGCCGGCAGCCAAGTTCCGGGGATGGGAGTACGGCTCGCCCAGGGATTCGTTGAGCTCCTTGAAATTTTGCCAGCTGACAACACCCTCACCGCGTACCTCCAAGGGCTCGGTACAGGGGATTGTCAGCGGTACGTTCTCCATGACCCGAACGGTATGGGTGACATCCTCTCCCTTGAGCCCGTTGCCGCGGGTGATGGCTTGGACCAGCTTGCCGCCCTTATAGCGCAACACCAGCGTCAGGCCGTCCAGCTTCCAGCTGATGACCACCTTCCGCCTGCCAACGAACTTGAAGATCTCACTGCTGGACTTGGTCTTGCCGGCCGAGAGCATGGGCCTGGTATGGGATACCGCAGTCAGGCTCTCCAGCACTTCGCCGGACACCCGCTGGGTGGGCGAGGACGCCAAGATGATTCCGGTGTCCTGTTCCAGCTGTACCAGTTCATTGTAGAGCCTGTCGTATTCCAGGTCAGTCATGATGGGATCGTCCTTGCCATAGTAGGCGGCATCCGCCTTCCTCAGCTGGGCGATCAGGGATTTCATTTTAGCAAGCATAGGGGCCTCCTTCAGAAAATGTGTTTGTGGTTCTGTGCGATCATGGACAGCAGCTTCCGGCTGTGCGTTTCCACAGCTTCCGACTCCTCTCGGAGATTGTCGAAATCAATTAGCTCGACGCTGATCTCCGGCAGGTCCGGGCTTGCGTACACGTTCTGCACCACGCCGCCGCTGACCTCAATAGTCACGGTGGCTGTGGGCAAGTCGATGCGCTCCTCGTAATCGACACAGTGGTGTTCCTGAATCGTGACGGAAGTTTCCTTGGCACACTCACCGTCTTTCCAGTGGATACAGTCGGGCGTATCGCATTCGAGATGCTGGGGCTGACTCAAATTGTTCACCTCCTTGTTTTTGAAATGAAAAAAGGGCGCTTTCCAGCGTCCCAAACTTTGCCCCGAAGGGCCATATATATAAAAAAGCGCCCAAAGACCACAGGGCCTTCGGGCGCTTTGAAACACAGCTACTTTGATTACGAGTGTAATCTACGGATACTTTATGGATGTATTATACCCGCTCCCAGCGGTATTTGCAAGGGTAATTTGCGAAATCTACATAGAATGTCTTTCCCTACCGCTGAACCTTGTACTTTCCAAAGTTGAGTTCATGGATGATACGGTCAATCTCCGCATCATCATCCCAGCGGGCACTGAGTACGCCCCGATCCGGACCGATGCCCACGAAGACAGATACCATGCCGTCCTGAATCTGCAGCAGTACCGACTGGCGCCGAGCACAGATAATTGCTAAATTTCCAAGCTGTTTCATTGAATTTCCTCCATATATTGAATTGGGATGTTCAGTTGTTTTGCTGCCTGGATCTCGCCTTCCATCCCGCAGCTGATCCTGGTTCCGCACACCCATGCGGCAGCGCAGTGCCTCAAGATGTTCAGCCCCAGTTCCAGACCGGTTGCCCGTTCTACAGGATCCTGGTCGTTCAGGATTTGCGGATAGAGTAAATGGACAGCAATAGGGGTGTGCCCCTGCTGGATAGCCGTCCGGCAGCAGCGGATCGCAAATGCCACATTTGCCTCGATATCCCCCGCATAGGGTGAGATGATGTAGGTCAATTCTTCGCTCACGTTGTTCACCTCCTCGTCCGTGAAATGAAAAGAGGGACGCCTTCCAGCGTCCCAAACTTTGCCCTGTCGGGCCGTATATAATAAAAAAGTGCTCAAAGGTACGAATACCTCTGAACACTTTGTAACACGGCTACTTTGACTGCTTCTGCAATCAGCTGATACTGTATGATAAGATTATACCCGACTTTTGGGAGAATTGCAACCCCTATCCAGCCCTTCTCGAACCGGCAGTCGGTGCGCTCTCTTAATTGTTGGCGCCTGTGCTTTCAGGCAGTGTCCGTGGACAATTTCATTCCCCGTGTGTCTCCGGCCTGCGGTCATATATGTGCGGGAGGTGCAAATCGTTCAACAGCCGCCTGTCCTCCTGGGTAAGCGTTCCGGCATCAATCTTCTTGCGGATGGTCTCGACCATCTCCCCCCAGCGGCGCATGAGTGTGTCGTGCCTATCCTGCATATCGTCATAGGAAGCCAGGGCTCTCTTGCATTCCTGCCACGCCGCTGCGATAGGAAGGTGGGCGAGGTCCACCATTGCATTACCCGGCGGCGGGATTACGCCGTCCAACGTGGCCATGGCCTTCATCAGTGTCGTCATGTTTTGGCTCCTCTCTTTCCTGTTTGTAACTTTGACCCGGATATCTTCCGGGCAGCAGCCGTTCTCCGCTGCCAGCAGTTCTTTTGTCTCTTGCATCTCCCCGGCGAACGTCCCCTGGAGGGAATATCCTAAGAGGAACCTTCCGCCCTGGGCATAGAAATTCACCCATTGTTCCATATCGTTTTCCTCACTTTCTCTGATGTTGGCAGTAAAGCCTTGCCTGTCACAGCTCCTCAAAATGCTCGCACTCACGGACACCAAGCCCCGTGATATCTTTGCCATAGAGGTCGCAGTCGCCGCAGCAGCAATAGAAGTGCTTCAGCATCGGATTCCCCGGATCCATATAGAGCAAATCGTTCGGTTCCGGAAAGCTGTATTTGTCCCCACAATACTGACAATCGCAGCAAAGCGGCCCCTCGTAGTGCGGGCCGGACGGATCTGCCGGGCGATTATTCTCGGTCTGATACATTGCGATTCTTTGCAGGAGCAGCGTTTTCCCTTCCGGCGTCAATCTGGGCAGTTTGGAGAGAAACGAATAGAAGTTGGCTACCGGCCGAAAAGTGCCGCGCATCTCCAACGGGATCAGCTGCCCTGCGTTCAAGCCGGGATAGTAGCAGCTGTCATTGTCCAAAATACCCACATAACCTCCGCCTGTCGCGTCGGTGTCGTGGGCCTGCTTTGTCTTGGGGTCTACCAGCACCCATACGCCCTCTCCATTACCGGCGAGATAGTCCTGCTCAGTCAGTGGGAGATTGACTTTAATGTGCTCTGTCATGCGTTTTTTGTCCATGTTATCGTCTCCTCGCATATTATTTCAGCTGTTTTACCCAAATAGTTCCTGTTCCTCCTTGATTGCACGCTCCACATCGGCGGCAAACTCCTCCTCCGTCTTGCCATGGAACGCCAGGTTCCTGCGCACAAGCTCCTGATATGCAGGGTTTACGTCGTCAGGCCAGTGGCCGGCGCCGGAAATATAGGAAAGCATGATCCCATAGGGCTCCAGTCCGGCCTCCAGGCAGTTGTGGCAATATGCGAGACTGATTGGCCCGCAGGATGAAGCACATACTGCAACGTCAGTTTGTTTTCCGCATACATCGCACCTGCCTTCATGTGCGATCTCTTCAAATTTTGGCATACATCGTCCCTCCTAAATAATTGGCGTTAGAGTTTTTGTAAGAATACCGATAGGTTCGCACAGTCTACAGGGATATCGCCCTCCTTTTCCCAAAAATGAAAAGAGACGCATTCAGCGTCCCAAACTCTGCCCCGCAGGGCCTATATATACAAAAAAGCGTCCAAAGGTACGAATACCTCTGGACGCTTTGCTACACGGTTACTTTGACTGCTTTCGCAATCGGCTGATACTGTATGGTTGGATTATAGACGATTGGGCCGGAAATTGCAATCCCTTTTTAAAATCATGGCATCAGATCACTGCGCCCAATACTGCTTTGCCTTTTCCTCTGCTTCCTCCAGGGATAGCCCAAACTGCTCTGCTACCGTTTGGATGACCAAATCCAATGTCTGGGAAAGCCCTTTCAGCGTTACAACAAGCACTTTGATACCTTCTTCACGCATTTCCATTCGGCCTTCAATGCGGCCCTCTTCGCGGCCCTCTTCACGGCCCTGTCGGAGCAAGTCTCTGGTTTTCATTGCCCATGTCATGTAAGATACCTCCTTCGTCCGGTCGCTGCGCACAGTATGTACGGCCTGCTTCGTTCTTTGCACCAGTTCACTTGACAGCTGGAGCTGGTCATTGTTGGTTCGGACATAATCCAGAAATTCCAAAATAGGCTGAGGGGCGTTGCCCTCCTGATAGCGGCTGTTCAGGATAATCGCGTGGCTACCGTCATCAAAGACAATGTCTTCGCGGCCATTGATATGGCTCACACGCTCATAGCAGGCCAGACCGGCGTGATAGTAGTCGAAATCGCAGATAAAGATTACATAGCTCTCCGGCAATTCTGTATAGTCCAGCCCTTTACCCAAGCACCGCCGGTCGATGCCGCCCTGATAGTATCGGATACGGCGTTCAAGCCCTTTGCTGCTGGTTTTCTGCATCTCGATGTCATAGTGGGTGCCGGCGGCGTCATTGAGGTAGACATCCAAACGGATCCCATGTCCGGAGGCATCGTCCGTCAGATCCTCCTGTTTGCTGATATATTCAATACGGGCAATATCCTTTTCCAGCAGGCACTCCAGAAAGAGCTGGCATACCTCGGGCTGCCGCATTACCTCTCCGAACATGAAATCGTCAGACAGAGGCAGTTGGGACAGGGGCGTAATGGTGGTCGGCATTCTTTTGTCCTCCTTCGTTGCTTATATTATATGCTTTTTTCTTCGATTTTGCAAGGATACCTTTTTCAGAATAGCAATAACGCGCAATTTGTCCAGGCAGAGTTGTGCAGCCGGTTAGGATGCACAACCATGCTCTACCAGATAGACCGCAAAGTCGTACTCGGTTTTGCTGATCTTATACACAAACCCTTCTTTATACAACTTGTACTCAGTTCTGGGGCTGCTCTCCTTAAACTCACCCCCGCGCTTGTACCAGGAAGTAACGTCATCCTTTTTCTGCGGTAGCCAGCCGTCCTTAACGCTCTTGATAATAAACTCTCGCCGAGTCGTTATCTTGCCGTCCACGCGGATACTGGTATCCATCAAAACCGAAATCTGACCAAAGCGAAGCGGGGGCATATTGTCAGCCCATCCCAAGTATTGGGCCTTCTCAGCCGCAAGTTCGGCCTGCACCTTCGCCCGTTTTGCATCTTCTTCCGCCTGACGGGCTAAGGCCTTTCTGCGTTCCTGCTCCGACCTGCGGGCGTAGAAGTCCTCCCGGTGTTGGGCATAACGATCAGCGGCGGCCGGGTCAAACTGACGGATAAACTCAATTTGCGCGTTGCCAATAAATTTATCCTGTTCCATACGCTCATTCAGTTCGAGGTACATATGGGTCATGCTGTCCACCTTGCAACGGTGCATGGTATCCGCTACCTGTTCCACGGTGTAGCGTTCCGGGTGAGACATCCACTCAAACTGCAGCCCGTCGTGCTTGTCGTCAAAGAACACAAACAGCTTAAATTCCAGCTCTCCCCGATCATTTGGAAAGTCCTTGCTTTTATACAGCGAGCCAATCACATGCTGCATCTCATACCAGTGACGAACTACTTTGTTGCCATCCTTACCATACCCAATCACGCGCCGGCGTTCAAATGGGGTCATCAAATTATTCAATGTCATAATACACGCTCTCCTTTATTGTTAAAAATAGTTGTTATTCTTGTGATATAGCCTGCTAACAGGGTCCGCCCTCCGCACCATGAAAAGCGCCGGCTGGCAGCGCCCACTCGGCCTGCTCCACATCATCCAGTGAGAACACTCCGCTGGTTAATTGGAAAAGCGCTTTGGGGTCATCGTGGCATACACAGCTCACCGCATCTCCTATATATTCTGCCAGAGCCATCTTATTGTCCAGCGTGAAGCCCAGGATCCGTTCGTCCTCCTCCACGGCGCTGACCCAGTCTGGGAACAGTTCCCGGATACCGGCCCAGTGCCTGGGCAGGCTGAAGATGCACATAGCACAGGAGCAGCGGTTCCATCCGGCAGCATAGCAGGGATGGGGCGCAATATGCCACCGCTTGATAATCTCCCAGACCTGGGCCTCGTCCCAGTCAATAACGCTGCGCCATTGGTGGACCAGCCTGTGGGCCCTGGCAGTCGCATTGGTACGATGTATCTCCATCTCGTTGTATTTGGCGCGCCCGGCGCTCTCCTGCCGGCGTTCCCCCGAGATGATAAGCAGCTTTGTATCCTTTGCGGTGCCTTCGATGTGGGAGTACAGCTTGTCCTCCACCTGTGCTTTGAGCGCACCGGAACACCACCTTCCCTGGTGGCACCCGGACTTAGCCGGAAACTTCATGCGCTCACCATCCGCCCGGAGGCCGTCCATACTGCGGATCAGAGTGTCTGCAACTTCCCGCTTGAGGTTTGGGCTGCAGAAACGGCCACTGGAGATGCTGCCCTTTGCCGGGAACTTTCTGCAATCGCCTATCTGCTTCAGCTCGTCCAGCTCCATATTTCGGATCACAGAGTCGGCAACCATAATTTTGAGGATGGAACTGCACCAGCGCGTGGCCAGGTTGCCGCTCTTGGCGGGAAATTTCATACGGTGCCCCAGTTGTCCCAACTCTGCCTGTTCTGCGCTGCTCAATATTGCCTCGCGCAGCTGTGCGGATCGGACCTGCTTCTCGGATAGTTTACATTCCCTGACAATACCGCTATCCGGCTCCCGATACTGGATTGGCCAGCTTGCGCCCAGGCGGTACACCTCACCCCAAAAACCGTTGACCCGCCAGGACACCCGCAGAGCAATCCCCAGATACTCAGAAACGGCCTGAACATAAGCCTGTGTGACGGGCCAGTCCATCTTTCGATCAGGGTGCCCACCGTCAATATCATGGTGCCAGAGTTCGATCCGTTCCCGGGGGACGCCACGCTCCAAGAGGTCCAGAACACATGCCAGGCTGTCCTTCCCACCTGAGAACAGAACAATGATTTTTTCGTATTCCTCCAGGGGAAGCAGCTGTGGAAGATAGATGCGATCCATGTGCGGGGTCCCTCTGCGGCCTGGCACCGCAGGCAGCAAGGACTGTCCACCCCCATACCTGTATGCGCCGCTCATAGCAGCCGCCTCGGCCTGGGGACACCGTTTATGCCGAGCGTAATGGCACGGATATCCCTGTTTTCTGTTGATAGCTTCATTATCAAGTACATCTCCCTTCAAAAAAATTAGTTGTCCTCAGTCAGGACGAGGATATATATATATAAAAAAGCGCACGGGCATTGCTGCTCGTGCGCTTTATCGCCAAACTGGCGGGGATTTTCTGTTGTTCCGGGCAAGAAAAAAGCATCCAAAGGCCCACTGGCCCCAGGATGCTGTGAAACACGGATACTGGAACCGCTATTAGCAGGTCACGGATACTGTATGCTGGTATTATATCTCTTTTCTTCCATTCTGACAAGCGCTTTTTCTTGGGACGGCATTGGGCGACATGGAACACGCGATCCCGATATAGCCGATATCCCCACTGGGGGAAACAACACCATACACAATAAGAACGGGGAGAGAACATCAACACCTGCTGATTGCTCGCCCCCGTTCTTTATGCCAGGGAATATTTAAGTGTCTATTCTGCCGGGATATACTGTCTTTTCATTGGAAGCTGCTACTGCAATAAAACTGTCTATTACATCCTCCAGATGCCGGTACTGCTCTGGGGTCAGATGGGAAACCTTCTGAACGAGGATAGAGGTGTCCTCGTTGGAAATCCTACCCAGCAACAGATAATCCGGGCTAATCTCCAGCGCAGCACAGATTTTGATAATGTTGATAGGACGCAACGCCTTTTTCCCCAGCTCCGCTGTTGAGACTGTCTGCGGTGTAACACCCGCAGCCTCAGCTAATTCTTCCTGGGTCAGCCGACGCTGTTTTCTTCTGGCAACAATTCTCTCTCCCATCTGGCACAGCAGGTCATCCATAATAGTCCCTCCAAGTTGTGCTATGGATGTATTTTATCTTCCTTCGTATAATTTATTAAGCTGTCATGGTTGAAATTATACGTCTATGGCATTATAATCAAGGCAGATTGGAGGTGCAGCTATGTATACCTGCGCTATAACCGGCCACCGGCCCACCAGATTTGCCTTCAAATATCAAGAGACAGACTCTCGCTGCAAACGCCTAAAAAACCGTCTTCGTGAACAGTTTATATTCCTTTACACACAGGGGGTTCGCAGATTCTTGGTGGGCGGTGCTCTTGGAGTCGATCAATGGAGCGGAGAAACGCTGCTTAAACTGCAGTTGGAGCAGGAGTACCACAATCTTGAATTGGTAGTTGCACTGCCATTCCAAGGCCATGATAAGCGATGGGACGAACGGAGCAGGGAACGTCTGTCCTTTTTACTTCAGCACAGTACAGAGACTATTGTAGTTGGGGATAAAGCATGGCGCGATAGCTTTATTAAGCGGAACCGTTATATGGTTGACCATGCCGATTGCTTGTTGGCCGTATACGATAATGACCGCTCTCTACGCAGCGGAACCGGTGCAACTGTCCACTATGCAGAGAAACAGGGAAAGCCAATCATTTTCGTTCACCCCGATACGACGGATGTCACGCACAGCAAATGATCTGCTACAGCCCTTCCTACCTGGATATTGCTTTGATCCCTCCCTCTAAGCCAACATAATCACTCCAGAAAAAGAGCGTAGGCGGCCATCTCCTCAGATGGCCGCCTACGCTCCTTTTCCCTTTACCGCTCACCTTGCTGTGCAATACGCTGGGCCAGCCCCAATACCAGCTTCACATCGTCATCACTGAGTTGGCGCAGGACCTGAATCACCTCCAGCATAGCCGGCGAATCCTGTTTTCCATCATCAAAAAATTCCGATACGGTCATGTGGAAGTAATCTGCAATGTTAAAAAGTTGTTTGACAGACGGCAGGCGTTTCCCGGATGTGATCCCCTGCACATACCCCTTACTCTGCCCCAATTCCAGCGACATTTGGTATTCGGAAACATTCCGCGCAAGCCGCAGCTCCGTAATTCGTTCTGAAATAAAAGTACCATCCATACTCCACATCACCTCTATCATGGATGATACTTGATTTTATGCGCCGATTCTCTACTTTAAGCGGTTAATTTACCAACTTAATCTCTGCTAAAAGACGCTAAAAAATTTTTTAAGCAGTATGATTATTTGAAATCCGACTTCTTAAAATATCAAGTTTGCTCCAATATATCAAGGTAGGTTATCTACTGTTTTCGTTTAGAAATGGATGTTTTATAAGTGATTCTGAAAGATTTATCTGCCAATTTACACTATTTTCTGCTTTTTCAAATAGTGTGGAAAAGGGAAAAAATCATCCCATTTCCCAAAATCCCATCATGCTTCGGCATGATAGACAGTTTTTTGTCAAATATGCTATCATTAAATGGTGAAAAAGTACATATTTTGTTTGCTTTCACACTGTAAGTCCAAGAATAGAAGGCAACACATACCTTGCTGCCATACTTCGACAAGTAGTATGGAACATGCCCCAATTATTATGCAAGGAGGTCCGTTCCATGACGCCGCAGCTATATCCATTCTCCAAAAATCGCTATTTTGCACATAAGCGTATGCGTTCCGCCGACTTCGTCCGGGAGCAGGAACATATGGAACACAAGCTGGCCTTTCTCAGCCGTTGGGATTTGGGCACGGGTGTAGCGCTTGGGTTAGAGGCCCAGCGCGTTGACGGGGACTCCATACTGGTGTCCCCAGGCTTTGCCGTGGATGGATATGGGCGCTGGCTGATTGTGGATGAACCGGCTGTATGCCGTGTTCGTACGCTCCGGGGCTTTGACGGCCTGCACGGTGAGACGGCCCTGCTATGGCTGGCCTATCACGAGGAGTTGACCGATCCCATGTTCGTCTCCGGTGATCGCGGCGAGATGCAGGAGTATGCGGCGGCAAGGGAGAGCTATTCGTTTTATCTTACCGACATGCGCACGCTGCCGGGAACCGCCGGCGAGGCGCTGCTGTTTTCTGATGTAACCCTGTTTGAGGACCCTGACCTTCGGATCAGGCAAATCATACCCAAAATTCTGCCCGCCCATGGCACAGTGCAGTTCCGGCTGGTCATGGAGCGCTTTTGCCCGGGCACGCTGGAGATCCACCTTCACTACACCCCGGATTTGCCAGGCTGGCAGCCGGCCAAGCCTGAAGACCCGCTTTCCATAAGCCGCTCCATGCAGTTGGAGCAGGGGGAGACTACCCTGATATTGACCGGCACACTTGATACTACCGCGCAGGCCATTCTGCTGTCCCTGCCCGAGGCTGGATTCATGCTGGAAAAACGAGGTGTCCAGCTACGGGCGCAATGCTGTTTCCAGGAAGAATTTACGATTGCCGCCGGTGATCCCCTTGTTCTTCTGGAAAAGCGCTTATTGTCTCAGGATCCCCGGGAGATATTGGAGACCGGCTTGGAAAACGGCGTCCCCATTGCCAGAGTACACCTGATCCGCTATGGTGACCAGGTCCTTCTGGACAGCGTTTTCCCCCTGCCGAATGGCAATCGTGTGACGCTACCCTGCCTAAAAGAGCTGCTGCGGTACTGCGGTTCATTTTTCTCTGCACCGCCTCAAAAGGAAGAAACTACATCTGCGGATCTACTGCCGGACAGTCCTGCCCCGGGAGATAACAGGCGGATGGCCACAGGCGTCGTCACGCTGAACGCCGGGCTCCATTTACAGGATGGCAACATCCTCTGCTCCGATGAAATTGCGCACGAACTGGGCCCGGGCACCGTATTCGTTGAGTTTGGGATTGAAAACGTCTATCCTGCCCCGGGGATCGACCGAAACTATACCGATCTGCTTCTGGGCGACGCGTCATTGTTCACCCAGGCCAGCGGCACCTATGAGCAGGGCTTTGACCGGGGGGTACGGATCCACCCGGAAAAGGGAACATTCGAGCTGGCGGTCCGGCTGAGGGGCGAGCTGCGCCAGGCCGCTCTGCGGCTGCGATGGTTTGCCTGGCGCGCGGAAGAACACACAGCACATAAGCAGCCTGTCGGGACCCTGCTGCGGCTGGAGCCGGATGTCGCCCGCGTTGCGCCAGGCGCAACGGTCAATTTCGTCCCTGTGTTTGAACGCGGCGCGGCGTCGCCCTGTGATTTCCTCATCCCCGATAAGCAGTCTGGACTGATTACGCCCAATGGCATTTATACCGCGCCCCAAAAGGATGGCCTGTACCAGGTCTGCGCCCAGATCAAGGATAGGCCGGAGACGCGGGTAAACTCATTTGTCATCGTGCGGGTATGGATGGAGGGGGCCGAACATGCAGACGGCGCACTTTGAATGCCTGCAGACGGTTCGGTTAGAATGTGAGAGTCGAAACGGCTGCACGGAGATCTGCCGGGGGGCGGACGGTACACGCTGGGTGCGGCTCAGTATCAGGCCACAGGATTGGCAGCGCGAGGTTCTGGGTGTTCTGGATGAAAGCATACCCATCCGCTTGGAAAACGGCGTTTTGGAGCTGTTGCTGCACTGCTATGAAGGCATCCCGTTGCGGGAATGGGTACATGAGCGGGAACCCACCCTGGGCCAGCGGAGGGACGCCTGCCTGTCCCTGCTGGAACAGCAGGTGGAGGCGCAGAAAAAACTGCCGCCCTCTCTTACTGTTCTTTCCGCCCATGCGGAAAACCTGGTTATTGAAAACACTTCCATGCGTCTCCAGTATCTCCCCGAACTAAGAAACTGGGGGCCCGATATTGGGGAACCGCAGGCCGTCTGCGCCATAGCTGCGGTCATCGACAAAGTGTTGACGCCAAAATCGGGGCAATGGTCGTTCAAACAGATTCCGGAGGAACTTCAGTTGCTGCGCCGCCGGCAGAAAGAGCAGGACTACACAAACTGGGGCCAGCTCCAGCGGGACGTGGCTGCGATCCCGGACGATTTCCCGCGTACCAAGCCGGTTTTCCGCTCCTATATACTGCGCGCCCGGAACTGGCTGTCCCGGTATGGATCATATATCCTGCGGCTGCTGGCTGCGGCACTCCTTGCCGCCGCGCTCCTGTCCCTTCTGTCGGTATACCTACAGTGGAAGGATCAAAGCGGCCCGGTCTGGCAGGGGATGCCACAGATAGGCGATCAGGATATGCGAAGCGAGGAGGGCGGCCCATGAGGCAAACGATACGCAAGTGGCTGCGCCGGAGACGCCGCCTGCTGGTGCGGGAAGGGATCGTTTTGGTCTGTGCGCTGGCGCTGAGCTTTGGGTATAGTCTTTGGCGGTCCGATACCTACCTGCCGTCTATTGACGGCAACATCTACTCTATGCTGGCTCTGGACGATTCCCTGCTTATGGTGCTCTCCAATGGGAACAGCAACAGCCTGGTTCGGATCGACCATACAGGAACACTGATCAATTACATGACCACGAAGAACGGACAGGCGTTCCAGTACCTGGAATCGGACGGTGAGACGGTCTATGCCATTCTATCCTATGAGAAGGACGGAGCGGCCCGCCAGCGGCTTGTCTCCCTCTCCTTAAAGGATGCCGTCATGCGAACAAAGATCCTGACAGAGCTGACAGACCTGTATGGCGCTCCGGCGGGTGTTGAATGGCGGGAGCTCTATCTTGTCCCAAATGAAGACGGCCCACTTTCCATTAAGCTGACCGGCGTGGACAAGCAGGGACAGGGCTGCCTGGCCAGTTGGGATATGGCGGCAGGCCGTGCCAGCTTCGAGCAGATCCTGCCGGGTGAAAGCGTCCTGTTTCTAAAATATGTGGAGGATGGCCACTATATCTGGGTCAGCCGAGAGAAAGAGGTCGGGCAGTACATCAACGGCGTATGGCAGCGGGATCTGCTGGCGGACACGTCTGATACCCCGCTGCATATCTCTACCTGCGGCACGCGGTGCTTTATTTCCGACAGCGTCAGCGGAGATATTTTTGAGCTTTTGACGGACGGGACCTCACTCCTCCGCCGGCAGGGCGAGGACAGCATCGGCAATTCCGGCTATCCGTACCGGGCGCTTGAAGTCTATACCACCTACCTGAATGACAGCGGTAGCCTGCGGATTGTGGGCCTGTGCGCCGCTGACAATGGGAGTGTCATTGCTGGAGAGGACTGGAGCATCTTCGCACTGCGCCACGGTGGGCTTCTCCTGCTGATGCTCTGGCAGCACAGCCACTTGGCACTGTTTATCATGTGGGCCCTCCTTGCGGCGCTTGTGGAATCAATTCACCTGATCTTGTGCGCTCCGCGCCTGGCCGTCCGCCTTTTGCTGAGTGAGGCCATTGTGGCGCTCGTCCTCCTGGCAAGCGTCACCGCTGTACAGTACCATTCGTTTCAAGAGACCATCCGGGAGGAGGCCTACCAGAAACTTCGGCTGATCGGCGGAAGCCTGGCCGGCTCCCTATCCTCCGGTGGCGAGAGTAGCAGCGACTCACTTAGCCTTGCCGTCGGCCGTTTGGAGCGGCAGGTCAGCGTAGCCATGGCTGGACACGAAAAAGAGTATGACGTTTGCGTGTTATGGGATACCGAGTATGGTCCAGTGATCGCCTCGGACAGTGACGTCCCGGAGGGATATCTGCTGGAGGATGTGGCGTCCAGGGAATATTTCCGTATTGTCACCCAAGCGCTTCGCCAAGGCGGCGCGGCCCTGGAACGTATCCAGACGGACACCAGCTTTGATTACTTATATGTGCAGTCCTTTTCACAGGGAGGACATGCCGGCTGTGTGGCGGTATCTCAAGGGGAGGCGGTCATACTGGCCGGCCAGGCCAAATTTTTTCAGCGGCTGCTCCCGATCCTGGTTTCCTGCCCCATTCTATTTTTGGTGCTGGTCTGGATCACTCTGCGGCTACTCAGGCCTCTGGACGAAATACAGCGGGCACTGGAGGAGTTTTATACCCATGGCAGCGGAGGGCAGATGCTGCTGGACGATATGCCCCATACGGAGCTTTATGAGGTGGGCCGGGTATTTAATCAGCTCTCCATACAGACAAAGGTACAGTTTAACGAGCTGCAAAGCATCAATGATGCCTATGCGAGGCTGGTGCCAGACTGCCTGCTGACCATGCTGCATACGCGCAGCGTTACACAGCTGAGTCCAGGGGATCACGCCACCGTAACAGGCGGGCTGCTGATCCTGGTTCCCAGAGACGCTTCTGCGGCGCTGGCGCGTCTGAGCCGGCTGGCAGCCCTGGCGGCGGAGCCCATCACGCGAGACGGCGGTATGCTGGTGGATTATGACGAGGGTCTGAGCGCCCTGACTGTGCTGTTCCCGCAAGCGGACTGTGCGTACACCAGTGCAATCAGCTGTCTGGAGCAGTTCGAGCAAAATGGCATCCAGGTAATGGCCGCTGTTTTGGAGGAGACTGTGGAGTTGGGCGTATTTGGCGGCAAGCATCTTCTGTACCCCATTGCTGTATCCAAAGAGATGCGCCGGAAACAGGCCGTGCTGGAACGGGTGCTGGATTTTGGCGCTCCGTTGGTACATGCTGGCGGCAGCCACCGGCCAGACCTGCGGCTGCTGGGCTGGGACGGCAGTATAGAGATCTATGAAGACCCCGCCCGCCATCCATCAGACTGGCAGAGCCGGTGGCGCAAGTCCGCTGGCCTGTGGGCGGAGGCATTGCAGTTGTTCCGGGACATGGAGTTTTCTGCGGCAATGCGCCTGTTTGCGAAGGTGCTGCGACTGATGCCGGAGGACAGGGCCGCCCGTTGGTACTTGTTCCGCTGCGAGGCGCTGCGGGACGGCGCGCACGAGGCCCCAAGCACCGGGCTTCTGTTCGACTGGGAGGAACCCGGATATGAGTAGCCCTGAGAAAAAAGAACGCCGCTGGGGGCCAAACGACTATTGGCGTGCCGGCCCGATCTTTGTGCGAAAGCGGCTGGCGGTATTGCTGGTCATCGCGTTGTCCGCCGCGATCCTGCTGATATTCGGATTTCCCTCCCGGATCAAAAAAGCGGAGGATCCCCAGCTCCCCGCCTACCGCTACAACGACCCGGAGCTCGCCGGGATATCCGGCCTGGTGCGGGTGCTGGATGATGAAAACCGCGTGCGCTACATAGGCGAGGTGGCGGCGGGCGCCTATACCGGCCAGGGCAAAGTCTTTAACGAGTCCGGGGAACTCCTCTATGACGGCCCGCTGATGGACGGCGTATACGAGGGTGCCGGCGCGAAGGTCTATCAATCCGGCGCCTTGGTCTACACAGGCGACATGGCCGGGAACTGTTACGAGGGCCAGGGCCGCAGAATCAATCCGGAGACGGGCGTCGTCAGCGAGGGCCAGTTTTCCAAGAACCTGCTGGAGGGCCGGGGCCAGGAGTACTATGCCGACGGCACGCTGCTGCGGGAGGGCGCTTTCTCCCGCGACCTTTTAGAGGGCGAGGGTGCTGAATACAGCCGGGAGGGTGTTTTGCTCCGGGAGGGCGTCTTTTCCGCGGGACTGCTCCATGGGGAGGGCCGGGAATATACCACCGGCGGGAAATTACGCTACGCGGGCCAGTTTTGGCGCGGGATCTATCACGGGGATGGCACACTTTACGACACATTGCTGGGCGTCCGCAGCGCAGCCGGTACTTTCGTATATGGGAAATTGACCGGCCAGGGCACCATTTACCATCCCAGCGGGCAGCTGCTCTATACAGGCCAGGTCTGCGGCGACCGGCCCAGGGCGGACGCGTTTCTCGGCCTGTCCCTGGCTGAGGTGGAGGCCGCGTTCACCTCACATTGGGATCTGTATTCCTATGAAGGCATCACGGCCTTTGTCTATCCCTACTTTCATCTCATGTTCATCACAGAAAGCCCGGTGGAAGTGGTATCCCCCACCCAGGCGGAAGAGGCCGCCCAGCGGGAGCGGCAGGAGCTCCTGGACGCGCTGGAGCGCCCAGCGCCGGAGGAATCCCCCCCGGGAACAGAGGAGGAGCCGGGCATGAACACGGAGGAGCCGCCTGAAAATGGTGATACGGCAACAGAGCCGGTACCAGAGGTTCCTCCCGATCCGGAGAGCCAGCCAGCAGATGATGCGGGTGGGCAAGCGACGGCATTGCACAGCGCCGTCTATGCCGCCGCACCCAGCAGCACCGTATCGGCTTTGCCAACCCTTTACGATGATGAACTTCTTTCCCCGGACACTGATAAACAGTCCATCATCATAATCCAGGTTTTGTCCTATGGGCAGCCGCTCCCCTGCGTTGCCCAGGCAGAACTGGACTATGTATCCGGACAGCACCGCCTGGGCTGGCGGGAGTGGTTCAGTGACTTCGCCTCGGGCGAACTTACGCAGGGCGTTTCTGTCCGCCAGTCCGGGCAGTTTGTATGGCGTTTTACCCCGTGGCTGCTGCCCGAGGAGGATCATAAACTCATTGACGAGTTCCTGGCCGAATATGCCGGGGTGGAAACGATGACGGTGCGAAAGGAGGATAAGGACATGTCGCTATGGTATCAGACCGCGAAATGGAGGGATGGGTCATGAGCGAGGAACCGATTTTTGAGCGGATCGGCAATCTGCTGTTGGAGCGGCTGCGCGGTGAGCTGGTACCGGCGGTGCTGAATCAGGAGGACGATATCAAGCTGACCCATCCGGGCGCGGAGACCGATTACCGGTTCGGCGTGTTCCTCCACGACATTGAGGAGGTGCGTCCTTACGGTCCCCCCTCCTCCGTGCGGGTGAGCGAGGACACCCGCAGGCATCCGGACCGGCTGCTGGCGCTCCATTTCCTGCTCTACGCCAACCGCAAGGTGCCCTTCGACAGCATGGGCGGACTGGACGAGATGGTCCTTTTGGAGGCGGCCATGCGCGCGGTACACAGCATGGAGCCGCTGGAAGTAGACGATCAGAAGGTGAAGGTCAGCTTCCATGAGCTGCCCAGGAACGAAAAGACCGCCCTGTGGCAGAGCCTGAGCAGCCCCCTCCAGCCCGCCGCCTACCTGACCCTGGAGCCGGTCAAAATCCCCAGCACCCGCATCCGCCGCACACCGCCGGTACGGGAAGTCCAGCTCACCACGACACGGAAAGGGGATGCCGGGAAATGAGCTTTTGCCTGTGCACGGGCGCCAGCCTGTCCTGCCCCTTCGGCAGCGCGCCCGTACCGTTCAGCGCCCTCCCGGTCCCCAGAGTCCTGATCAGCAATATGCCTGCCGGGGTCATGACAGACATGGCGCCCGCCGTCAATATCCCGCCCTTCGGGATGTGCAGCAGCCTGAGCAATCCAACGGTGGCCTCCGCCACCGCCGCGGCGATGGGCGCGCTGACCCCCATGCCCTGCGTCCCGGTCCCCACCGGGCCATGGCTGAACCCGGCGCCCAAAGTGGTCATCGGCGGCCGGCAGGCGATCTCCGACGGCAGTAAACTGATGTGCGCGTGGGGCGGGCAGATCTCCGTGCAGTCCGCCGGCCAAACCAGCGTACAGCTATAAACAGGAAAGAAGGTAATTGATATGGCAGAATATTTATCTCCGGGCGTCTATGTGGAGGAATTTGACTCCGGCGTCAAGGCGATGGAAGGCGTCGGCACCAGCACCGCCGGCTTTATCGGCCTGGCGGAAAAGGGGCCGGTTACCGGCCGCCCCGTGCTGCTGACCAGCTTTGCCGAGTACCAGCGCCGGTTCGGCGGGTATCTCTCGGAGCTGGAATACGGCAAGTACCGTTACCTGCCCAACGCTGTGGAGCAGTTCTTCACCAACGGCGGCAGCACCTGCTACGTCATGCGTGCGGCCCCGGAGGACGCCGCCTGCGCCAAGAGCGCGGAGGGCCCTGTGGCGGTGCAGGCCAAGGACCCCGGCGCCTGGGCGAACACCATGCAGGTGTTCTTCACCCGGAGCGTCCGGGCCAGAACCCAGGTCCTGGAGATGCAGGACGGTGTGGGCGGGAAACAGTACCGCCTGAAGAACGCCGCCGGGTTCCGGGTGGGCGACCTGGTGGCCTACCGGGGGGACGGCGACACCGCCTACTATAAGGTGACCGCCCTGAACGGTCCGCTGGTCACGTTCCAGGAGGAGCTGCCGGAGGGCGCGGTGGATACGGCCCTCGTACCCACCCATACGCTGGAGGCCTGCGGTGTGGATATGGCGGTACGCTGCGGCGGCCAGGAGGAGAGCTATCCCGGCTGCTCCCTGAACCCCGCCGCACCCGACTACCTCATTGCGGCACTGGCAAAATCCAATATGGCCGCCATGACGCTGGACCTGCCGGAGGAGGCCGGCGACCCGCTGGCCTTGCTGGGGGCGGGCAACGGTGCGGACAGCCTGCGCGTCGAGCTCAGCGGCGGCCTGAACGGCACCATGGACAGCGTGAACGCGGGCACCTTCAACGGCACCGACCTGGGCCCGGGCAAGCGCTCCGGCATCGAGGCGTTCCAGGAGATCACCGACGTGTCCATCATGGCGGTGCCCGGCGTCACCGACGCCAACGTGCAGGCCAAGCTGATCGCCCACTGCGAGGGGCTGACCAGCCGGTTCGCCGTCCTGGACGCGCCCTTGGACTGTACCGCGGTGGACGAGCTGAACCGGCACCGCAGCGCCTACGACACCTCCTATGCCGCCCTCTACGCCCCCTGGGTGCAGGTCTACGACCCGCTGCTGAAACGCCCCACCTTCCTGCCGCCCTCCGGCTCCATGTGCGGCATCTATGCCCGGACCGATATCCAGCGCGGCGTCCACAAGGCGCCCGCCAACGAGGTCGTGCAGGGTTGTACCGGCCTGTCCGTGAGCTACAACGCCGCCGAGCAGGGCAAGCTCAACCCCAACGGCGTCAACCTGATCCGGGCCATCCCGGGCCAGGGCATCCGGGTCTGGGGCGCCCGCACCTGCTCCAGCGACGGGAACTGGAAGTATGTCAACGTCCGCCGCCTGTTTATCTTCCTGGAGGAGTCCATCCGGGCCAATACCGGCTGGGTGGTCTTTGAGCCAAACGACGAGGGGCTGTGGTCCCGGGTGCGGGGCACCATCGCGCTGTTCCTGGAGACCCAGCGGCGCAACGGCGCGCTGGCCGGCTCCACACCGGAGCAGGCCTACTATGTGGATGTGGGACACAATACGATGACCCAGGACGATATTCTCAATGGACGGTTGATCTGTGAGATTGGCGTGGCCCCGGTACGCCCCGCGGAGTTTGTTATCTTCCGCATCACCCAGATCACCCAGTCCGCGACCTGATTGTTAAGGAGGGAACCAGAACATGGCAGAGATTATATACCCGTTCAAAAAGTACAATTACAAGGTGCTGATCGACCAGTCTGAGGAGGCCGGGTTTTCCGAGGTGTCCGCCCCGGACATCACCGCCGACCCCATCGAGTACCGCGAAGGCAACATGGCGGGCAAGACGCCCGGCAAGCAGCCCGGCATCCTGAAATACTCCAATGTGACGCTGAAGCGGGGCACCACAGAATCCCAGATCTTCTGGGAGTGGATCAAGGACATCCAGGACGGCAAGGCCACGCGGAAGACGGTGGTCATCACCCTGATGGACGACGAGATGAACGAGGTGGCCTCCTGGCAGCTGGAAAAGGCGTGGCCCACCAAGTATACCGCCCCCGACGTCAACGCCACCAGCAACGAGATCGCCATTGAGAGCCTGGAGCTGGTGACCGAAGGCATCACGCGGACGAAGTAGGGGGGAAATCGTAAATGGAGCTTCAGACCATGTATCCGTTCCGGCTGCCCAAGGGCTACGTGGACGGGGAGGGCACCCTGCACCGGGAGGGCCGGATGCGGCTGGCCACCGCGGGCGACGAGCTGGGCGCCATGCGCGACCCCAGGGCGAAGGCGGACGAGAACTATGTGAATGTGCTTGTACTGAGTAAGGTCGTCACCATGCTGGGCACCCTGCCTGAAGTGACGCCGGAGATCATTGAGGGCCTGTTTGTCTCCGACATGGAGTTTTTGCAGGATATGTACGACACCATCAACAAGGCGGAAAAGCCCCAGATCCAGGTGACCTGCCCCCACTGCGGGGAGAAGTTTGTGGATACCATAAATTTTCTGGGGGCGGGATGAACTTCCAGCCGCCCAGGGAGCTGTACCGCCAGCTCTCGTTCATCTCGTACTACTTTCACTGGGGCTTAGACGACGTGCTCGGCCTGCCGCACCTGGAGCGGGAGAAGTTCTGCCGTGAGATCAGCCGGATCAACCGGGAAGCCAACAGCCAGGAGAAAAATCTGTTTGACGTTTAACAGCAAAGGAGCGTGTGCCCCATGGATCCTCTGGCCGCCTATACATTTCGAGTCTTCCTGGGCGTGATGGAGTTTGGGTTCTCCAAGGTGTCCGGCCTGGGCCGGGAGGCGGAGACCACCGTCTACCAGGAGGGCGGAGTCAATGACCGCGTCCATGTATTGCGCGCCCCGGTCAAAACGCCCGGCACGCTGCGCATGGAGCGCGGCGCCTACGCCGGGGAGTTTTTCCCCTTCTACCTGGCGGGTGAGCGTCTGTTTCTGCCCATGCGGATTGAGGCGCGCTCCCCGGAGGGCCTGCAGCTGCTGGGGAAGTTCTATACGCTGACGGGGCTGGTGGTAAAGAAATGGGAGGCTGGTGAGCTGGATGCGCTGCAGAACACGGTCCTTATCGACCGGTTTGAACTCAATTACGAGCATATGCTTATCACGCCGGTGTAGCATAACCCGGCTGTCCGCCGGCGCGGGCCTGTCCCGTGCCGGCCGGCATGGCCGCAGTGGCCGGGCCCAGGAGCTGGTGTACCGCAATACGCGCCCCATGGTACAGACCGTCCAGCCGCCCGCGCCGCGGATCATCCAGAACACCGTCCATCAGACGGTGGTGCATCTCCATCAGACCACCCATCAGCATATCCGCAGCCAGATCACCGCCGGAACGGACGGGCGGAACCACACCACGCTGCTGGTGCGCCAGAGCGCGGCGTTCCCGGCGGAGGAAAGCGTCATGGACCCCTCCCGCCCGGCGTGGACTGCCCGCAGGCTACTGCGCATTCTGTCCATGGAGAGTGCCCGCCAGACCATGCGCCCGTTTTATCAGGAGATGTTCCGGGGCTTTTTGGATCAGGAGCGGGAGGCGAACCGCGGACGGCCTGCCCAGTCCCTGCTGCTGGTGGAACGCGTACTGGGCCGCCATCAGACGCTGGCCACGCTGCACCGGTTCTGCCGGCGGACGGTGGAACAGCTGGACGGCACCATCCTGCACAGTCTTGTCCGCCGTCGGTATGTCCGCTATGTCCCGCAGAACGCGGACGGCGGCTTCATCCACCGCTACGCCGGCCGGGAGGCGTCCGTGCCGGAGGAGCTGCGTCGGCTGAGCGTGGCAAAACGCTTCCTCCCGCCCCCGCAGCCTGCGCCGGAGCGGGAACCCGATCACAAACCCCAGGCGGAACCGCAAAAGCCGGCGCCGCCGGTAAACGGCCTCCAACTGAGCGGCAGCGATTTCCAGCTCCTGGTGCGCGGCGTGGCCGACGCGCTGAACCGCCAGAGCCGGTTGGCATCCTTGCGGCAAGGAGGATATAACCGATGATCATATACCAGAAAGCGCGGATCTTTGACCCGAACTCACCCTCAAGCGGATTTTCCGTGCAGTTTAATCCCAATACGCTGGAATACTCCGCCGGCACTGATTTAAGAACCCTAAATCTTACGGACCCGAAGGACGGCGGCCAGTCATCCGGGGCGCCAAATTATCAAAAATCCCCTTTGGGGACGAAGGAGGGCGCGCGCCTGTCCGTCAGGCTTTTCTTCCACTCCTATATCAACGACCTCACCTACAGCGACGTCCGGCCAACAATCAACCGGATCAGGGCCTTCCTGCCCGCAGCGGCGGACGGTAAGGACACCGGCAAAGACGGAGCGAAAAATACCAAGCCCCAGATCTCATTTGCCTGGGGTACCATGACCCATACCGGCACGCTGGAGTCCTTCCATGTGACCTATCAGATGTTCGCTTATGACGGCACCCCGGTCCAGGCGGAGGTTGCCATCACCATCCGGGGGGAGGACCCGGACGTCAGCGCCTCGCTGATCAATCAGGCGGCAAGTGCCGCGCCCAGTACGGATTCATTACAGCAGGATGATACGCTCTACCTGTCCAGTCTCTCCTGGCTGTTTCAATAGAGGGAGCTTTATTCCATGAATTTTTCTACTCTTTACCAGACCTATGGGGCCATGCGCGAACCTAAATATGAGCTGAAGGTGGGCGGCAAAGCACTGGGTATCGGCGACGGCGCGCGCCTGCTCCGGGCGGAGTGCGAGCTGACCAGCACCCGGCAGGCGGGCGTGTTGGCGCTGGAGGCGGTGCTGGACCCCGATCAGGAGCATGGCGCGGCGTGGCTGGACGCGTTCCAGCCCGGCGCAGTGTGCTCCTTTTCCATCGGGTATGGAAAGAGCCTGAAAGAGGTGTTCTGCGGGTTCCTCTACGATGTCCTGTGGAGCGATCCGCTGTATGGGACGCTGATGCTGCTGGAAGTGGTGTGCCTGGATGTGCGGGGCCGGCTGATGCTGACCTCCTGTGCCGACGCGGGGACACAGCGGGTGATGTCCCAGATGGTCAATGACATCCTTGGCCAGGACTGCTGCAGCATGGCCAAAACCAAGACCATAGACCCGGCGCCGAAGGATTGGGACCTGCCCGCCCTGCGCCCCGGCCCCTCCGATTACGCCATCCTGTGCGCGGCGGCAGATTTCCTGTGTTTTGAGTTCTATGCCTACGCGGACGAGCTGTATTTCGGGAAGCCCCGGCCGGTATCCGACGCCGTACTGACCTTTGACGGCCCAAACGGGCTTATGACCCTGAAGCGCCGCCGGACGCTGGCCGGGCAGTGCGCCGCAATCGCGGTGGGCGGGACGGACGACGCCGGTGAGCGGCTGTATTCCCGCCAGGCACGGAAAAAAGACAGCGGTTTTGGGACAGATAAAATAAGCAGCGTACTCACCGGCGACTTCTACCAGCCGGAGCCCTTTGTGCGGACCATGGCCCAGGCCCAATACCTGTCCAAAGCGAGGATGGACTGGCGGCAGCATCAGGCGGGCGGCCTGACCGGACATGGCGTGGGGCTGCCCGACCTGCGGCCGGGGCGGTTTGTGAAGGTAAAAGATCTGAGCAAGCCGGTGAACGGGACCTACTATGTCCATACCGTCCGTCACATTTTGGATGAAGCGGGCTTTGAGACCTGGTTTGAGGCGGAGGAGTGACCCATGGCGGAGCGCGAGATTTTACGGGGCAAGGTCCTCTCCTACCCCGCGGAGAAGGATAAGGGGCTGGTGGAGGTCTCCATAGGCGCTTACGCCGAGGACGGCGACACCGTATACGCCCGGGTGGAGCAGAGTATGTCCGGCGTCTACTGGCTGCCGGAGATTGGGGACGTGGTGGAGGTGGAGCTCCCGGCCCGGCCTGGGGGGGAGGCGAGGATTATACACATCCACCGTCCGGGCGAGGACGCGCAGACCGGCGCGTGCTGGACGGAACAGAATGATCTCAAGCAGTTTTTGACCCGCTCCGGCCACCGCGTCACCCTGGACGATACCGAAGAACACACCGCCATCACCATCCATACCGCGGGCGGCCTGGAGCTGAAATTGGTGGACGAGACACAGACCGTCACCCTATGCGCGGCGGATAAGGAAACGCCCGTCCTGCAGCTGGATGTCAAAAACGATACGATCAAGCTGTCCGCCGGGAAAGAGCTGTCCATCGCCTGCGGCGGCGCGTCCATCACCCTCGACAGCGACGGGAATATCACCGTCAAGGCCAAAGGAACGCTGGATATGAGCGGGAAAGAGGTCAAGGCGAGCGCAACACAGAAGGCGGCTGTCACGGGGCAGAGCGTGGAGTTGTCCGGCACCCAGGGCGTGAAGGTGGAGGGCAAGGGCAAGCTGGACCTGACCTCCAGCGGTATGACCCAGGTCAAGGGCAGTATGATCAAACTCAACTGATGACAGAAGGGGGCGTTTTACATGGCGGCTATGGGATTTCCCTGCCGGCTGGACTCCGGCCTGGGCCGGTTCCGGCCCTTGACCGAGCTGGAGGAGATCAGGCAGTCGGTCCATCTGATCCTGACCACACGGCGGGGGGAGCGCCCCTTTCGCCCCAAGTTCGGTACCAGATTGGATCAGTACGCCTTTGAACTGATGGATACCACCACCTTTAACCTGATCCGGCAGGAGGTAGTCGCCGCGCTCCAGGCCTGGGAGCCGCGGATCTGGAACATCCGGGTGGAGTTCGACCACAGGCCGGAGGCTGGCCAGCTGATCGCGAATGTGTTCTATGAGGTGCGGCGCACCGGCGTCGCCGTCAGCCAGCCGGTGGTTCTTCAGGCGACCTGAGCGGCAGGATGAAAAACAGAGGGGAGGTGACGCGCTGTGGACCCGTTCTGGACCGCGTACCAGGAATATATCCGCTCCTATCTGCCCCAGTGGAGGTATGACCCGGAGAGCAGCGAGGTGGAATCCGCGGTCCTGCGCGCCGCCGCGGAGCTGATCGAGGACTCCGAAACGCGCCTGGCCCGCCTGCCCCAAAAGCATGAGCTGGCATTCCTGCGGGGCTGGGCGCTGGAGCCGCTTGCCGCCGACCCCATGTGCGCCTGCGCCTCCCTGACCACCCCGGAGGGCGGCTTTGTCCCCGCGGGGAAAGAGCTCTATCTGTCCGGCGACGGCGCGAGGCTCTGGCGGACGGCGGAGGACACCCAGGCGGAACCCGCCAAGCTGACAGAGCAGTATTTGACCGGCGGCGGGAAGGTGATCCCACTCCCCGTGCCCACCCCGGAACAGCCCGCCCGCCTGTTCGACCTTCGGCCGGAAGGACTGCCCGGCCCGGAGGCGCGGTTCTCCCACCCGGACGCCCTCTCCTCCCGGCAGGGCTGCCGGGTTGAGCTGAGGATGCCCCAGGCGGGGCCCGGGCTATTGGCGCTCCTGGGCGGCGGCCCGGTCCGCTGGTCGCTGGTGTGCTCCTCCGGGGATATGCTCCCCCTCGCCCCCCCGGAGCGGACGGAGCGCGGCAGCCTGCGCTTTTCCCTCCCCGCCGCGCCCGACGGGCTGGCGCTCCAGGCCGGCCTGCCCTCCGACGGCCTGCCGGTGGAGCCCGTCGGCCCGGTCTCGCTCCATACGGAGCGGCCTGAACTGCCCCTTGACTTGGCCTGGGACGGCGACGTGCCCTGTACCGGGGCGCGGTGGCTCCCCTTCGGGGACGTGCCGGACCCCTGGCGCGCCTGCTGCCTGTCCTGCCCGGACGCGCTCACGCTGCGGGGTGCGCGGCTCACCGTCCGCTTTACCCTGTCCATGCGGGAACGGGTGGACCTGCTGCCCGGTATGGAGCAGGAGCCTGAGTACCGCCCCATCATGCGGCGGCTCCCCCCGCCTCCGCCCCCTGTCCGGGACGTGCGGGCGGACCAGGTGTTGTGGGAATATTGGAACGGCCATGTCTGGCTCCCCATACCCGGTACGGAGCGCTATACCGGCGTCTTCTCTGCACAGGAGCGCGGCGCGGAGCTGGTGGAGGCCCAATTCCGCTGGCCGGAGGACGCCGCCCCCTGCGAGGAGGGGGGGCAGGCCGGGCTGTGGCTGCGCTGGCGGGTGGGCCGGGCAGAGTACAGCGGCTGGCTGCCCCGGCGCTGCCACGCGCCGGAGGTCACCGACCTCCGGTTCTCCGCGCTGCTGGAGGACGCGCCGGTGTCCGTATCCGTCCGGGGCCAGACCGAGGCGGCGTTCCGCCCCCTGGAGAGCCCCCGCGCCCCGCTGTTCCAGGCCATAAGGCCGGAGGGGAGCTGCTGGTGGCTGGGCTTTGACCGGCCGCCCTCCGGGCAACTGATGCGGCTGTACCTCTCGCTCCAGAACCGCGTTCCGGGCGGCAGGCTCTCCGCCTGGGAGATGACGGAGGATGGCCGGGAACATATGCTCACACTGGAGGATGGGACCCAGGGCCTCTCCCACAGCGGGGTGATCGCCTTGAATGATATACAGGGCCGGTGGAGCTCCCGCTTCGGACTGCGCCGCTGGTGGCTGTGCCTGCGGGACGACAGCGGGCGGCTGGCCCGGGGACGGCAGTTCCCGCGGCTTGTCAGGCTGGCCTGCGGCGCGGTCCGGCTCCAGGCGGAACATGGGGAGCCGTGCGGGGAGGGAGAACCGCTCTCCCCGCTGCGGGGCGGGACCCTCCGCGCCGTGACCCTGACGGAGGGGTTCGGCGGGGCGGCCCCGGAGGATCAGGCGGCCCTGCTGCGCCGCGCCCGGGCGCTCCGGCACCATCTGGGCCGGTGCGTATCCGCCGCGGATGTCAACGAGCTGATCTGCACGCGGCTGCGGGACGTGCTGCGCACCCGCTGCGTGCGGGAGGGCGATACGCTCTATGTGGCTGCGCTGATGCGGGACGTGTCCTGCCACGCGGCGGCCTTCGCCCTGCGGAAGGACGCCATCCGCCGCCTGCTGGAGCGCGACAGCGCCCTGCCCACGCTGGGGCTGGATATCACGGTGCGGGAGCCGGTATTCTACCCGGTACAGGCCATGGTCTGGCTGCGCCCAACTGAGGATGTCCCTGTGGAGACCGTCCGGCGCATGGTCCGCGAGGCGCTGGACCGGTTCCTGGACCCCGCCGGGGGGCATTTCCACGGCGCCGGGTGGCGGATCGGACGTCTTCCCACCGAGATGGAGGCGAGAAATTACCTGCAGGCCGGCTTGCAGGAGGCCGCCGTTGTCAAGCTGCTCTTGACGGCGACGGCGCCGGATGGCCGTGAGCTGGACTGCGCCCGGATAACGGACCCCTACGCTCTGCCCCTGCCCGGCAACCATACGGTCCATCTCATTGGGAAGGAGGGGGCGCTGTGTACTCCCTGAATCTGGACACCACCGACCAGCGGCAGCTCTATGAGCGCGCCTGCGCCCGTATGGCCCGGCTGGTCCCCGGCTGGAGCGACGCCATCCCCAGCGACCCCGCGGTGGTGCTGCTGGAGCTGGCGTCCTACCTCTCCAACGCCCAGAACCGGGAGATCAATACCCTGCGGGAGCGGCACTATCTTGCCTTCCTCGGGCTGATTGGCGGCGCGCCCCGGCAGCTGCTGCCGGCCCGCCTGCCGGCGGCCCCGGTGCAGGGCGGGCCGCCCTGGGTCGGCCAGCGGTTTGAAATAGACGGCGTTCCCTTTGAGGTGACAGACGCGCCGGACCGGGAATGCCGGGTGCTGGAGCTCTCCCTGGTCCAGGGCGCGCGCCGGACGGTGCTGCGCGGGGACGCGCCGCTGGCCATAGCAGACAGCGGGCCCTTTGAGCTGGAGGCCGCTTTCGATACAAAGCTCCCGTCCGGCCTGCCCGCACGACTCTGGCTGGAGCTGCAGCCGGAGCCGGGGCGCAACCCGCCGGACGGGGAGACGCCGCCCCCGGTCACGCTCCTGGCCGCGCTGTGGGACGGCGGGGCGTGGCGGGACGTCCCCTGCCGGGACGATACCTGCGGCCTGCTGCAAAGCGGGTATGTGACGCTGACGCCGCCCGTGGCGTCAAACCGCCTGCGCCTGCGTGTGGAGGGTGAGTTGGAGGGCGAGCCGCGGATCTCCGCCGCGGCCCTGCACCCCGTCACGCTGGAGCAGCGCCGGACACGCAGCCAGTGCGTCCAGTTGGAGCCTCCCTACCCCCTGCCCCGGGATTGGGTGGGAAACCGGCTGCTGCGTTTCTTCCTGCCCTGCGGCGGCGGCTGGCGGGAGGATACGGCCCTTTTTGTCCGGGACGGCCATGTGTGCGGCCTGTCCGGTGAGGCCCCGCGGTCCATACGGGCCGTAGCACTGGAACCGGATTTCCGGGCCCTGCACACGCTGCGGGAGCTGCCTGGGGAGGAGATCCCTCTGGAGGACGACGGGATACTGCCCGGCTCCCTGCGCCTGATGGTGGAGGAGGACGGCGTCTGGTACGACTGCCCGGTATGTTCGCCGGAGGATGGCCGCACCCTGCCCAGAGGCTGCCGCTGGAACGCCTCCCGCAAGGCGTTCCGGTTTGGGGACGGGCGTGATTTCCGCATTCCCGCCGCCGGGCGGGTTCTTGTGACCGGCTGCGCCTGCACCCTGGGCGCGGCCGGGAACGGCGCGGGCGGCCCTATGGAGCGGAATGGTATCTCCTTGCTGTCCCTCTGCCCCGCCGCCGGCGGGGAGGACGGGGAGGACGGGGAGACCGCCTTTTTCCGCACGGCAAAAGAGCAGGAGGTTCCGGCGCGGGCGGTGTCCCTCTCCGACTATGAGGTGCTGGCGATGCGCGCCCCCGGCCTCGCCCTGGACCGGGTGAAGGCGCTGCCCGCCGCGCGGCTTGGCAAAGCGGGGGCGGGCGTGGCGGTCGTCGCGAAGCCGCGCGCCCGAACACCGCTGCCGCCCCTGACCCGGTGGCAGCAGAAGCGGCTGGCCGGGTGGCTGGAACGCTTCCGGCTGATCGGCGTGCCGGTGGAGGTGCGCTCGCCCCGCTACTGTCCGGTGGAGGTGCGTCTGCGCGTCCGGTGCAGCGGCCCGGCGGCGGAGCAGTCTCTGCGGGCGGCGGCCGTCCAACTGACCGACGGCGTGACGGGCCCCCTGGACTTTGGCGCGGAGCTGTCCTATACGACGCTGTTCTCCGCCCTGAGCGCCGTCCCCGGCGTGCGGGCGGTCAGCGCCCTGGAGCTGCGGGCGCTGTCCCACGGGGGGCGGCGCACCCAGGAGGGCGGGATTCAGCTGGACGCGGATACGCTCTCATATCTGGAGCGGTTTGAGCTGATTGAGGAATAGGAGGGAAAGTGGGATGGAGCAGACGATCCGCCGGTACCGGTCCGACTGGGACCTGGCACAGTGCGGGCAGCAGGAATATGGCGCCTACCGCTCCCGCTGGTATCGCGGCCTGCACACTGGTATGGAATGGCTGCGGCTGTCCCTTACGGTGTCCGGGCCGGTTCTGGTCCGGATCTATGCCACAGACGAGGAGCCCGGCTGTTCCATAGACGGGCTGGAGCCGGTATTGGAGCGGACGGCGTCCGACCTCCTCCTCTATGGTGTGAGGGGGATCGCCCTCTGCTTCACGGTGGAGCCGGGGGATGCGCTGCAAAGCTACGAGCTGACCTTCCCCGGCCTGTCCATCGACAGCTTTCTGCCCGCCGTCATGCAGGGGGACGACGCCCTGCGCAAGCTGCTGGGTGTGTACCAGTCCCTCTACATGGACCTCAACCGCAGGCACGCCGCCTTCCCGGACCGGCTGGCGCCGCTGGCTCCCGATCCGCTGCCGGAGCTGCCCCGCTGGCTGGGCGCGTCCGCCTGGATGGGGCTGGGGCTCCCGGAGCGGCGGCTGCTGGCGGCCGCGGCGGAGCTGAACCGCCTGCGGGGCACGCCAGGGGCGCTCCATACGCTGGCGGCCCTTGTGACCGGGCAGGACTGCGAGCTTATAGAGGGGTTTCAGTGGGATAAGAAAATACGTTCCGTCCAGGAGCGGGAGGACTGCGCGCGCCTATACGGGCAGGGCGGGGCCGGCGTGACGCTGCTGTTTCCGGCCGATGTGCCTTATGAGCGTCTGTCGAGGCTTGAAGCGGTGCTGGACGATTTTATCCCCCTGGGCGTGCCCTATGCCGTGGTACGGATGGAGGCCGGAGCGGCGCTGGATGGACACAGCTACCTGGACGGCGGCGCTGAGCTGGCGGACCCGCCGCCGGCGGAATTGGACGGTCTGGAGGATGGAGACATAGTTTTGGAGTAATCACAACTCTGGAGTGATCGTATGGAGTTGAAGCAAAAACACCATGCTCAGCAGAAAGCAGCGGCAGGGAAACCCAATCTGACAGGCATCCCGCTTCAAATGAAGCAATCGTTCGAGCGGAGCAGTGGGCTGTCCTTTGACGATGTACGGGTGCATTACCACTCGTCGCTTCCCGCCCGGCTGGGGGCGCTGGCCTATACGCGGGGCTCCCATGTATATGTGTCATCCGGTCAGGAACGGCACCTGGGCCACGAGCTGGGGCATGTGATCCAGCAGAAGCAGGGCCAGGTGCGGGCTACGTCGGAGCTGAACGGCGTGAAGCTCAACACCTCTCCCGTCATGGAGCGGGAGGCAGACGCCCTCAGCCGTCAGGCGGCGCGTGGCGAGGCCATACAGATGCGTCAGGGCTCCGCCTCCGAGGTGGTGCAGATGGTTCAGTATCCCGATATCGACGCGATGTGGCAGGGGCTCTGCGGCAATCCAAAGGATGAGGCAATGATTCAACAGCTCGTCACGCAAGACCCCGTTTTGAACGAGCTGTACCAGGACGCGGCCCAGCAGGTGCCAAAATGCGATTTTCGAGAGAGCAAGGATCCGGATACAGCCGAAGAAATCGCACACATCCAGTTAAATCCCAGCAGCCCCCCTCTTTTTATCATTCATCACATACCTTATTCCGACATTAAAATAGAATGGCAAAAGGTCAGGTTTATCAGGGCCATCATCCACGAGCTTACTCATGCCGCCGCTAGGGAACAGTATCGGCACAACATTTCCGGTTCTATATCTCATAAGGGCTTGAATCTCAAACATGGTACATGGCTCAATATGAACCTTCCCCCGGCTTCGGCCCCGCCTCCGGATAAGTCTACAATTTCAGACAATCAAATGCAATCCTTCAACGATCAAAGCAATCGATTGAAGGCGAATATCGACCATCTGCGTTCCGTTGTCAACAGCGACACGCTCATTGTCAATACCCCGTCGGCTCACAAGACGTTAATCGGAAGGCTCAAATACATAGAGAGAACCGGGTACCATCACCATTATGACCCTGTATTAGGAGATATGATGCTCTATTTGCAGTTCAAGGATTTGCAGAACATGCAGAACATGCCGAAAATGCAGGACACGCCTTCCTATAAGCTGATGCAGCAGATGCTCCGGGAGGCGAATGACCGCCGGCATCAGCGCAGCGGGACGGATAATGAGATGCCGGACTTAATCTGACCGCCCGGAGCCTTGAAAAGGCGCCTGAGCACTGTGATTGGAGGCGATAAGGCATGAACGGCTACGAAAGCAATTCTCAGTGCATCTTAGAGTATCTAACTCTGTTCCAAGCCCTCTCTGCGGAAGAAGCAGACGCAGAGAGGTGCCGCCAGATGCGGAATACGATTTTGGAGCGGGAACAGGCGTCCGATGGCGTCCAGCTGGCCCCGCCGTTCCTTCGGCAGCAGTTCCAACTGGAGGAGCGGGACTTCCTGCTGGCCATGGCGGCGCTGGCCCTGGAGATGGACGGCGGATTGAGAAATGCCTTCCGCCGGAAATACGCCCTGGCGCTGCCCACTATCGAGTATGGCCTGCAGCTAATCTCCCCCCTCTGCCCCAGCAGCTGCGAGACACTGGCCGAATTGGCGGGCGATACCATGCTGTGCGGGCTGCTGCTCACCACCGCCGAGCTGACCGCCTATCCCCTGGAGCGGCCACTGATCTTGTGCCGCACCGCACTGGCCTTCCTGACCGGCCTGTCCATGGCAGACATACCCGGCTGTACCCCCTTCATGGCTGACGAGACACAATGGCTGCCTCTCCATGAGCGCGAACTTGCACAGGTGGAGTCCTGGTACGCCTTGGGGCTGGAGAACACCCTGTATCTGTGTGCCCCCACTGGGTCTGGGCGGAAAACCCTTTTGCGGCGCGCCTGTGGACATGTGGTGTGGGCCAAGCCGGAAGAACTGTCCCACCTCTCGCCTCTGGACCAAGACCATGCCCTGCGGGAGATGGCGGCGCTGGCCTCCCTTTTAGACGCTCCCATCTGCGCCGCCCCCGACCCTGACCGAAGTGTATTCCGACAGCTGGAGCGGCTTTGCCGGCAGCATGGCATCCCGCTGGCCGCCCTGGTAGAGGAGGATCAAGCGCTGGAAGGAGCGAAAGAGGTCGTGCGTCTGCCCCGGCAGCTCTCAGCGGAGCAGCGGCGGGAGGTGTGGGCCGCGATTGTCCCCCAGGCCGAGCCGGACACAGCGCCAAAGGGTGCGATGACCATAGGCGCAGTGCTGGAAACCGCCGTGTTGGCCCTGCGGACTGCGGCGATCAACGAACGGCAGTCTGTCACCTTGGAGGACACCCGGCAGGCCATGCTCCTGCGGGGCGGTGCTTTGGAGTTCGGGGTGCGGTATCAGACCGACGTGACCTTGGAGGATATGGTGCTGTCCGATAATGTGCGGGAGCAGCTGGAGCTGATTTGCCATGCGGCGCTCTGCGGTGATAAGCTGGCGGCGTGGGGCCTGCCTCGACAGCGGGAGGGCGTGACGGCTGTATTCCATGGCCCCTCCGGCACCGGTAAGACCATGGCGGCCTCTGCCATTGCTAACCGATTGGGGATGCCGCTACTGCGGGCGGACCTGTCTCAAATTATGGACAAGTTCGTGGGCGAGACAGAAAAGCACTTGGGACGGCTTTTTCGCAGCGCCAGGGAGAATCACTGCGTCCTGCTGTTTGATGAGGCGGATTCCTTGTTTGGCAAGCGGGCGCAGGTGACCTCCGGACATGATAAATACGCCAATCTCTCCACTTCCTACCTCCTGCAGGAAATTGAGCAGTATGACGGGATCGCGATTTTATCCACCAACCTCCTCAGCAACTTTGACGAGGCGTTTTTGCGGCGGTTGCAATATATCGTGCGATTCGGCCTGCTGGATGCCACGCTGCGGGAAACGCTGTGGCGTCAGGTGCTTCCGCCGGATCGGTGCGCGGAGGAGTTACCCTATGCTCAACTAGCCCAAGCGGAACTCAGTCCAGCGCGGATTCTTGCCGTAATTCGGGGGACTATTACTATAATATCGGCTACCGCGCTGCAAAAGATTGATACAACCAGTGTCATTCATGCTTTACAATTTGAATTGGAAAAAAGCAATAAGCCATTGCCCAACAACTTGAGATTGGATGTGAAAAGATGAGTAAAAACGGCCCAGGGAACCTTTCTGATATCTTATCAAGAGCTACTCGGGATGTTCCTCAACCTCAACAGGCTCCTCCACCACAAGTGCCGCAACAACAAATATTTATACCGCAAACACGGCTACCGCAAACACGGCTACCGCAAACACGGCAGCTGCAAACACTATTGCCCCGAGTACCACAACAAACAAATCAACATTCACGTCTTCAACAAGTTACTCCTCCACAACAAGGCCGGCTACATGCACCAGCTCCAGTGATAGAATATGTTTCGCCAAACAGCGAGCAACAGATACAAGCTAATAGAAATAGTGCGTTGATGCCTAACTTTCTGCAAATAGCAACTCAACCCTCTCCTTTTCCTGACAAAGAATTTGGGATACTGTTAAAAAAAGTACTGGATACAAGTGCTCCTTGCAATGAACGTATACATGCGTGTTTAGTGTTAAATCATTTGCCAACAACAATGTTTAAAAGCGGAGATGAAACCTCTACCGCTACGGAAAAACGCAATTTATTAGAGTATACTTATAATACAATAGAACTTTTTTTAAAAAGTGTGGGTATCAAGGTCGGTGATACATTTAATACTCAATATTTTGAAATGCTAGTGGATACTATACAGTACGACCAGCGTGCTATTTTCTTTCAAACGAACCTAAATCTCTCTTTGGGAAGCACTGTTCAGGAAAGCGAGGAGGTATCCTCCTGGGATTTTAACGAATGTAGAGTTCACCTTGGAATATCTTCTCAAATCAAGCCACCTTCTCAACCTAATAGATTTAAGCAATTTGATAGAGTAATAATACACAGTGCGGATAGCGCAATTCGGAAATGTTTTAACAATTTAGATAATGAGGAGATAGATTGTCTGCGTTCATCCAATATAAATATAACATTGCTCTTGTGGGACAATATGACAGATAATCGCCCCGCCATGTTTCAGCAACAATCGATATGGCTGAACACAGCGCCGGGTTCTAAACAACACGAGGTCATAATTATACTAAAAATAAATCCATCTGAAATGAAGTTAGATCATTTTTCTTTCAATATCGCAGCACCTGCTATTCAAAAAGAAAAGAACACTTTTTACTCCCCGCAGATACAGAACTATTATCTATGGATCTACAATCACTCAAATCTATTTATAAATTATTATGAACAGGTGATCTTACATGAAATGGGTCATGTTTTGCATGTAGTTTTACATCCCCTGCAATTTCGGCTCTTAAACTCTAATTCCACCAAGGAGGGGCGCCCCATAGCAGATCAATTAGTCCTATCCACGCTAAACTCACTTTTTGGTCTCAAAGCAAATTATTCAATGCAAAATAGAGTAGAAACCATTGCAGAATTATTTCATTTCTTTGTGGCTGATCCGCAGATTCAAATTTGCCTTTTAATGAATGGACGCATGCTGTGCCAACCTTTGGATCAGGTTCCACATAATATTTTGGACGTAATGGGCAAAATAATTTTCTTATACGAATGGTATTGTGAGCAAGGTGGACCTCGACTCGATACCCATTTCCTCGAAAGCCTTTTTAATGAATTTTATGTCACCGCAGGAATAAGACTACCACAGCCCTTGGGTTTCATAAAACCTAATCGTCCTCTATTTGGACAAGTAGTGGAGGAGTATAAAAAGAGAGTACCTTTATTACTTTATCATTAGAAATTAAGATTCCATCTAATAAACACCTCGATTTCTAATACCCAGGGATGATTTACACCGCCCCTCCAATGTGATAAAATAGGAAACAACATCTAATGGGTCTGATTTTCAAGCAACGAGGTCTCATTGGAAACGGGGGTACCCCCGTTTCCAATCCCCCAAGGGGGATTGGAGGATTCCTGTTTCATGCGAGGGGGGATGATATGCCTAAGTCGCAAATCGCAATTCCATACGAGCTGCGGGAAACGCTTCAGCGCGGTCTGACCCACTATAAAATCATTTTTATCTCCGCAGGGAGCGGCTGGGGCAAGACCACCGCTGTGAACAAGCTGCTGGAAAAGCAGAACGCCGCTTGCCTCTCCTTGCGGAAAAAACCGCTTCCAAATTACTTCTCAAAGGAACGGCTAATCGTTCTGGATGACTTCCAGGAGCTGCCGCCCCAAGCCGAGCAGCAGTTCCAAGAGATCTTGCGGAAGTCCCAGCGGGGACAGCACTTTGTCCTGATCTCCCGGGCTCCTCTGCCGGAATACCTCTCCATCTATGAGGCCACCGGCTCGCTGCTCCAACTGGGAAGTGATAATTTGGCGCTGGATATGGAGTGTCTGACACAGCTTGTCCAGACCCGTAATCTCGCCCTTTCCACGGAGGACATCCAGCGCCTCCGGGACGAAACCGGCGGGTGCCCTGTGGCAGTAAATATTCTGCTCCAAATGCTGTCCGCCGGACATGCGCTTCAGAAGACGGCGATAGCTGCCATGTGCATAAAAGTAGGCGCCTACATAGATGAAACTACCTTGCGGCTCTTGGAACCCAAAGTGCAAAAGCTCTTGACCGAGTTGTCTTTGTTTGAGGAGTTCGACCAAGAGCTGGCCGAAATACTCACCGGAGACAAGGCCATCCTCTCCACTTTGGAAGCCCTGCGGCACAGCAGCGGCCTGATCCTGCGCGAGAGGGATGTCTGGCGGATCGCCGACCAGCGATTCCTGATCCCGTATTTGCGGCAAAAGCTCCTGGTCGAGTACCCGGAGGACCATATTCGCTCGGTCCATGTCGCCGGTGGGCGGTGGTATGCGCTCAGGCAGGACTTTCACAACGCCCTCCGCCACTACCAACAGGCGGACAGCCGGGAAGACATCATGGACGCCCTGGCGCAAAATGCCCGGCTCCATCCGGGTACCGGGGCCTATTATGAGATGCGGGACTACTACAATCTGCTGACCGAGGAGGAGATCCGCGGGAACCCTGATATGATTTGTGCTATGAGTATGCTCTGCTCCATGACCTTTGAGCCGGAGAAATCAGAAAAGTGGTATGAGGTCCTAAAGGAGTATATCCAGCACATGGACCGCCGGGACAGCGACTACCGGAGGGTGCTGGGTTTGCAGTCCTATCTGGAAATCGGGCTGCCCCACCGGGGAACGAGCGGACTGATCAAAAAACTGCCTGCTGTCTGTAAGCTCCTGACCTCCAAAACACTGACCTTGCCGGAAATGAGCGTAACCAGCAATCTGCCCAGCCTCTTGCGGGGCGGGAAAGACTTCTCCGAGTGGGTGCCCAAGGATAAACGGCTCTACCATACCATCCGCATACCGGTAGAAATGGTGCTGGGCCGCTACGGCGTCGGGCTGGGCGATATCGCCCTGACCGAGAGCCTGCTGGAAAAGGGCGAGGACGTGTCAGGCCGGTTCCTGACCTTAACCGCCTTGCAGGAGGAGCTGCGCTCCAGCGGTACGCCGGAAATGGAGTTCGTCCTGACCGCCCTGCTGGTCCGCACACTGCTGACGACCGGGAGTATTGGCAAGGCCAGGGAGCTGCTGCTTCAATTCCGCGGGGAAATCGTGGAGCGGAAGGTCGTCCGGCTGCTGCCCAATATTGACGCCATGCGGTGCCGCCTGAGCTTACTGGACGAGAGTACCTTTGCCTCTGTCTGGTATTCCGAGCTGGCCCCCAATGAGTGGACTTTTTTCGGGATGGAGCGGTATCGCTACCTCACTAAGATCCGTTGCTATATCAAACATCGTGAGTACCATGTCGCCCTGCTGCTGTTGGGCCGGATGCTGGACTATGCCCAGCGATACAGTCGTCCGTTGGATATGCTGGAAACCCTGATCCTGATCTCCATCTGCCGGTACCGCATGGAAAATGAGGACTGGCGGGAGCACTTCACAAAGGCCCTGGAACTGGGCGCGAAATACGGCTATGTGGCGGTATTCTCCCGTGAAGGCGCCGCGTTGCTGCCGCTGCTGGAACATTACGACCAAACTGCAGTTAAACCGGACTACTGGGACAAGATCTTGTCCGGCACGGTGGTCCAAGCCGGATATTACAGCCAATACCTCCAGCCGCTGGACAGCCTATTGTCCCGCCTGACGCAGACAGAGACCATGATCCTGCGCCTGATCAGCCAGGACAAGAGCAACGAGGAGATATGCGCTCTGCTGAATATCAAGCTGCCAACAACGAAAACGCACGTTCGCAACCTGTTCAAAAAGCTGAAGGTGTCCAGTCGGGCCGAAGCGCAAAAGATGGCCAAACGGCTGGGGCTGGTATGAAAGAGGGGTACGCTATGGAATCGCAAGACTTGGAACAGCGAAAACTCCAAATCATCCTGTGCGGCCCCCTGCCCCAGACGGAGGCCGCCCTGCTCCGGCGCGGCGATGTGGAGATCATCCGGGAGAACGATAACCTCAATCTCCTGGGCGGAATGGCCAATGGATTCATCGACTGCGACATGATTATCGTGGAGGCCCCCTACGGTCATGGCCTATACGGTATGACCTATCCGGTGGGTGAGCGTAAAACCTGCCCGGTATGGATGGTGGCCGATCCCCCTGATGAATTTGTTTGGAAAGAAATCAACTGGCAGCTAAGTGAGGTGCCCGCGAAAAGGCGAGAGGCCCGCAAGAAAGCAATCGCCGCCGGGCCGCCGAAGCATGAAATCCTCCTTTTGACGGATACCCCCCAGCGGCGGAGCGATTTTTCCGGCTGGATGCGGGAGATCTACGCGATATGGAAAATGACGCTTCCTCCGCTGGCTGCCCCGGAGGATGTGAAAGCCTATCTGCGGGAGCTGCACGAGCTGCAAAAGGAGGACGTGCCGCCGGAATTGGTCGTGATCGCCATGGAGGGCGTGGACAGCCTAAACATTGCCGATCATATCCGGGAGCTCTATCCCAAGACCGGGCTGATCTGGAGCTGCGATTTGGATTTCGCATTGCAAGCCATGCACCATTGTGCGGATTACTTTTTCTTTTTGAACGAGGCCAGCCGCGAGACGCTGGGGACGGGATTGACCAGATGGCAATACCGCGTAGAACAACACAAGGATCGAGGTAACGAGCAATGAAACGCAGAATTTTGAGTATCATCACCGCTCTGGCCCTGTGCCTGAGCCTTTGCCCTACTTGGGCTTTTGCAACGGAGGCAGACCCGTCCCTCTGCAAGCACCACCCGGAACATACCGAGGACTGCGGCTACATCGCCCCCACCGAGGGCCACGACTGCGGCCACCAGCACACAGCGGAGTGCTACACCCTGGGGGTACTCCCCGACGCGGACAGCGGCGACCCCTACGAGGTCGGCGGGGACACGGAAAACCTTCTGAACTGCCCGCACAGCCATGACAGCGAGTGCGGCTATGTAGAGGCCGACCCCGGCGCGCCCTGCGGGTATGCGTGCCGTATCTGCCCCATCGAGGACTTGATCGCCGCCCTGCCGGATAAAGTGACGGAGGATAATGCGGACGAGGTGCGGGCGCAGCTTGACGAAATCCTCGCTTTGTTTTCAGTGCTGACAGAGGACGAACAGGAGCAGATCGACCTGTCCCGCGTCTACGAGCTGCAAGGGGCGCTGGACGAGGCCAACGACCCTACACCGCTTTCAACGGGCGATGTTGATTTATATAGCACTTATACTGTAACGTTCACCGAAGCAGAGTGCAGCGGCGGATGCCAGGGGCATAAAATTACACAGTCATATACGCAAATAGAGGGTGCGAAAATCCTTGTAGAAAGCGGTACCCACAACATAACTTTTTCAGGATTAAATCTTAGGTCTGCCGCCGTTGGCATCATGCCTGGCGGGACAATGAACCTGACTTTAGTGGGTACTAATAAAATAGTAGGTTCTGGCCGTGGATTTTATGTGCCGGTAGGTGCAACTTTGGTGATTACAGAACAGAGCACAGGTTCACTGGATATTTCCCTTACTAACTCTACGACTGCTGCCGGTATTGGCGGCGCATATTATGATCCAAATGGAAATGATGGTGATTTTAGCTGCGGAATGGTGGTAATCAACGGTGGTACGATAACAGCCGCCGGCAGAGATGACAGTGCAGGCATTGGCGGTGCATCTTATGCCCCGAATTTTGGAAACGGCGGCAATATCACCATCACTGGAGGTCATGTTACAGCTACAGGAAGCGATGGTGCCCCCGGTATCGGTGGAGGCAAGGGGTCAGACAACGACGGTTCCCTGACGCTCAGTTCTGCCGATATGTTGGACAACAGTACCACTCTCGGCTCCAAAGGAACCTACACCATCAACGGCGACCCCACCGAGGATATGATTGTGGTGCCGGAGGGCCTTGTTTACACCGGGCAGGCTTTGGATGTGTCCGGCATCAGGATCAACGACAGCAAGACCGGCACAGCGGAATATTTCGGGCAGACTTTCCGTGTGCAGGCCAGCGCGGACGGCTGGGTATTGCAAGACTTAGGCGAAGTAAAAGAAGGCGGAGAGTATACTGCTGTTTTCAAAAAAGGCAATAAGGAAATCAGCAAGACATTTACCGTGGCGCAATCCGGCACACAGTTTGTCGGGGACGGCACTGTGAAAACCTATAAAGACGGCACAGAGTGCAGTGACTTCACCGCTGATGACACCATCACCGTCAAGGCCACGCCCACCGCAACCGGGGAGGCTCCGGCCAACTCCGCTATGTTTGCGGCCAGCTTCACCGGGCCGGGCGCGGGCCAGATGGCGGTGTTTGTGGGTGATACGCAGGTGTCCGCTCCTGCGGACAAAGGTGCGGACGGCAGCTACACCATGACCGTCAGCGCCGCCGATGTGCTGCTTGCCGCGGGAGGCCCAGGTACGGGAATCACCCTCACCGCGAAATTCATTGGGAATGACAATATGGCGGACGGCGCAGGGACGGCAACGGTCAACATCACCGCCGTGGCAAAAGCCGAGTTGGACGGCAAGGTGATCGGCTACTATGGCGAAAGCAACCTTGCCGATGCGTTCGACGACAGCGGCAACGCCGACGCAACCTTTACCCTGCTGGCGGACGTGGAGAGGACGACTATCCTCACCATCAAAGTCAACTGCATCCTGGACCTGAACGGGAAAACCATCCACAGCACGGGCCAGTATGAATCCGCACTCGGCATATCCAGCGGTGCCACTGTGACCATCCGGGGCGATGGAACGGTCACCTCTGAACATGGCAACGGCCTTTCTGTGGGCGGAACCGCCACACTGGAGGGCGGGAACTTCATCAGCGGGGCGGCGGACTACGGCGGGGTAAATGTCAGCGGCAAACTGATTGTCACCGGCGAGAACGTGGTCATGAGGAATACCGGCAACGGAAATGGGTTATCAGTCAATTCCGGCACCGGGGCCACAGCCCAGCTTTCCGCCGGGACCTACGGGGGCGGAACGGCGGCGATTGAGATATACCAAAGTACCAGCACCCTTGCCGGCCTGCTGAACCAGGAGGGCGCCTCCCGAGTCGCCTATTATAAGGATAACACAACGCTGGTCACAGAGGGGTTGGACGGGCAAACCCTGCCCAGCGGCAGTTATACGGTGAAGGCGTGTACCCACATATTCGGCAGCTCCCCGACCTGTCTCGCCTGCGGAGAACAGGCCGTGGCCCGCGTGACCATCGGTGATGCCGTCACCCACTACGGGGACCTCCCCAGCGCCTGGGCCGCCGTCCAGGGCAAGACCGCCGACTTGTATCTGCTGAAAAGCGTGGACGCGGCGGGTGTGGGCAGATGGGGTCGTTTGGACTTGGCATCCGGCAGCGTGACGCTGGGTATGGCGGATGGGGTAGTTCTCTCCGGCAGCAGCAGCTCGGTTATCAAGCTAACCGGCGGGGAGCTGACCCTCAACAGTGGAACAATCCGGAATAATGGTACTACTGGTAATCCTCCTGGACTACAGGTAGTTGGCGGAACGCTGCGCGTCAGCGGCGGTACGGTGGAAGCAAACTGGGCGTTATACATAAACGGCGGTCATGCTGAGATCACCGGCGGGACCTTTACCGCCACCGGCGAGTATAGCGTCGGGCTTCGAAAAGATGAAGGCACGGTAAAGATCAGCGGCGGCCAGTTCTCCGGCAGTTTATATGCGGTTTATAACAGTAATGGCACCCTGGCCGACCTGTTGGCGGAGGACTATGCCTTCAAACAGAATGGAAACTGGGTGACGGACACCAGCGGCAATTCGCTCACCGGAACCGTCACGGTAGAACCGACCCCGGTGAAGATCACCGCGCAGCCAGTGAATACATCCCAGCGTTATGGGGATATGGACGCCCTGTCCATCGAAACAAGCCCGGGGCAGGATGGATCGGTAACATACCAATGGTATGTTGTCAAAGCCAGCGGCGCGGAAGCGGTCAGCGGTGAAATTGCGCCGGTTTTCTTTCCAAGCGAGAATCAGCGCCTTGACGTGGGGAGCTATCAATACTTCTGCGAAGTGACCAAAGACAGCTACACCCTGCGCAGCAATACGGTGACGTTTACGGTCACGCCCAGGCAGGTAAACCCGAGCATCACGGGGACCGCCCACAAGGAGTATGACGGCACAACGAATGTTACCGATGGTCAGTTGTTCATCACCCTGGAGGGCGTTGTGACCGGCGATGATGTGACCGCCTCGGCTACGAGTTACGCCTACAACAACGCCAATGCGGGAGAGAACAAGACCATTACCGCCAGCGGCATCACCCTCACCGGCGCGGACGCAGGGAACTATACATTGTCCAGCACCACCGCCACCACAACGGGGACGATTACGAAGTCTCAGCCCACCATTGCCTTTGCCGGCGGCTATAACCCCGGCAAGACCTATGACGGGCAGACGATCTCCAATCCTACGGCGGACGATCTGACCATCACCGGCGCGAATTTCAGCGATGTGACCTTTGAATGGAGCGCCACGCCCAAGGATGCGGGGACATACACCCTCACCGCCAATATCCCGGAAACAGACAATACGGCGGCAGCGAGTACCTCTCCGCTGACAGTGACCATCAGCAAGGCCCCCCTGACCGTCACCGGCGTGACCATTCAGACAAGGCCCTATAAACCCACTAATCATGCGGCTGAGGTGTCCGGCGTGAGCTTTACCGGGCTGGTAAACGGCGATACGCTGGCCCTCGGCCAGGACTACGCCGCCGCTGGCAGCTATGATGACCCGAATGCTGGGGAAAATAAGTCTGCTACCATCCTCGTAGAGCTAAAAAGCAGTGCCAAGGCAAACAATTACAATCTCACCAACAGCTCGGTAAATGCCACCGGCACGATTACCAAGGCCGATCCCGCAGTGACGGACGTTTCCGTGAGCACCCCCGCCACGATCTATGAATCCACCAGCCTGGGCGATATTGCCCTGACCCATGGGGTGGGTGACACGGCGGGAACTGTCGCGCTGAACCCCAGCCAGACGCTGACGGTTGGGACGAAGGGGTACGCCTGGACATTCACGCCGGATGATACCAACAATTACAACACCGCCACCGGGACAATTTCCCTGACCGTGGCGGTAGACTCCCTGCAAAGCATTGCCGTCACCACCCCGCCGAGCAAAACTGCCTACACCTACGGCGAGAGCTTTGACAAGGCGGGCATGGTGATCACGGCGACCTACGCCAGCGGCGCGACCAAGGTCGTGACGGGTGAAGTGCAGATCAGCCCCGCCGAGCTGACCGTCACCACCACCGAGCTGACCATCACCTACCAGGGCAAGACCGTCACCCAGGCGATTACCGTCAACCCAAAGACCGTCAGCGCCCCCACCATTGAGCTGTCCCCCAGCAGCTTTGTCTATGACGGCACCGAAAAGAAACCCGCTGTCACTGTTAAGGACGGCGAGAAGATGATCCCGGCTGACGAGTACACAGTGGAGTATAGCAACAACACCAACGTGGGCACCACCGCCACCGTCACCATTACCGATAAGGACGGCGGCAACTACACCGTCAGCGGAACCAAGACCTTCACCATCACCGCCAAGCCCCTCACCGGGGCGAAGGTGGACGTGACCGGCACGTTTACCTACACCGGGAACGCCCTTACGCCAGCGCCTACCGTGACCCTGGACGGGAAAACGCTGACGGAGAACACCGATTACACCGTGGCCTACACGGACAACACCAACGCTGGCACCGCTAAAATCACCGTCACGGGCAAAGGCAACTACTCCGGCACCGCCCAGGGCGCCTTTACCATCGGCAGGGCCACGCTGACCGCGGACGGCACCGGCACCGCCAGCGGCACCTATGGCGATAAGCTGTCCGAGCTGACCGTTTCCGGCCTGACCGCCAAGCTGGGCGCGACTGAGATTTCGGGCACCTGGAAGCTGACCGGGGACGCCGTGCCCAACGTGGGGGACAGCGGCGAGTACACCGCCACCTTCACCCCGGCCACCGGCGCGGGCAACTACAACGCGCTGACGGCCCAGGTGAAGCTGAACATCGCCCAAGCCACGGCCCCAGCCCCGCAGACCGGGACGCTGAATGTGCAGAACGGCCATGCCAGGGAGTACACCTATGATCTCAGCCGTCTGCTCCCCGTTTTGGCAAGCGGGCAGAGCTTTGGGGGCGAAGTGACCTATACGCTGAAAACGGTCAACATCACCGAGGCGGGCTACTACGACATTGATACAGCGGCCATCAGCGGCACAACGCTGACGCTGCCGGTCAAGGCGGTTACATCCAGCGACGAGGGCCAGATCGGAACCATCACCGTGACAATCTCCTCCAAAAACTTTGCCGATGTGGACGCGACCATCAATGTCAACCGTGTCAACAAGCAGCCTGTGAGTATTGAGGGCGTGACCGCGCAGAACGGCACCTATAACGGCAGTACGCATAACGGCTACACCGGCACACCCACGGCCTCACCGTACAGCGGCGGTTTCAAAGTTACCTATGCCAAGGCGGACGGTACGGCCCTGAGCGGCCCGCCCACCAATGCGGGCGACTACACCGTGACATTCTCTTTGAATCCCAACGACACCTACACCGGCAGCCGTACCCTCAGTTTTACCGTCGCCAAGGCCAGCATCACCATCACGGCGGACGATAAGCGGGCCGACGTAGGCACCGCCAAGCCCACCCTGACCTATACCGTGACCGGGCTTGTGAGCGGGGACAGGCTGGCCACCGAACCCACCCTGACCTGTGACGCGGACATGAACACCATAGGCCAGTACCCCATCACTGCCAGCGGCGCGGCTGTCCCCAGCGGCGGCAACTACAACACGGCCATCACCTATGTACCGGGGACGCTGAGTGTCACCGACCCGACCATCCCCGTCACCGGCGTAACGCTGAACAAGACCAGCACGACCCTGACCGTGGGCGGCTCGGAGCGGCTGACCGCCACCGTAGCCCCCAGCGACGCCACCGACAAGAGCGTGACCTGGACATCCAGCAATACCGCCGTCGCCACGGTGGACGCCAACGGCACAGTAACCGCCGTCAGCGTAGGTACGGCCACCATCACCGTCACCACAGCGGACGGGGCCAAGACCGCTACCTGCACCGTCACCGTCAGAACCAACAGCAGCGGAGGCGGCAGTTATGTACCCTCCGGCCCCGGCAGTTCCACCATCACCGTTCCTGTGTCCGGGGACAAAAGCACCGTCCACGTCAGCGCCAGCGTGTCCGGCACCACCGCCACCGTGAGCAAGATCGACACCTCACAAATCGAGAATGTCATCGGGGACAACGGGCAGGCCAGCATGGTGGAGATCGACTTTACCGGCCTGGGCAAGACTATTGACACGGTGAAGCTGCCCGCCGCCGCCATCAAGGACATCGCGGCAAAGGCGCAGAACGAGGAAGTGGGGGGCCTGACGGTCAAGCTCCCGGAGGCTGAAATTTCCTTTGACGCCAATGCCCTCTCCGCGATCCAGGCCCAGGCAGGCAGTCAAATCACCCTGACCGTCACCCCGGCCAAGCCCACAGACCTCAACAACCGGCAGAAAGAGGCCGTAGGCAGCGCCCCGGTATTCGACCTGACGCTGCGGAGCAGCAGCGGGGCCATCACCGACTTCCGGGGCGGCTATGCCACCGTGTCCCTGCCGTACACCCTGGCGGCGGGACAGAACCCCTCCGGCGTGGTGGTGTACTATCTGGACAGCACCGGCAATATCACCCCCTGCACCACCATGTACGATGTGCGGGGCAAGTCCGCCATCTTTACCACCGGCCATCTGTCCTTGTACTTTGTGGGCTATGACCCCGCGGCGGTGTGGGAGAACCCGTATTCCGACGTGGCCGAGGGCGCATGGTACTATGATGCGGTGCGGTTCGTCAGCGAGAACGGCTTGATGGGCGGCTATGGCAACGGGAGGTTTGGCCCGAACGATAACCTCTCCCGCGCCCAATTCGCTCAAATCCTCTTTAACAAAGAGGGCAGGCCGGTTGTCAATTACCTGCTGCAATATGGCGATGTAGCAACCGGCGCGTGGTACACCGAGGCTGTCCGCTGGGCTACCAGCCAAGGCATCGTGGGCGGCTACGGGAACGGGATGTTCGGCCCCAACGACAACATCACCCGTGAGCAGTTGGCCGTCATGCTCTGGCGGTACGCCGGAAGCCCCGCCGCTACGGATAAGGAGCTGCACTTCACCGACGCGGACAAGGCCAGTGGCTACGCGCTGGAGGCCCTGCGCTGGGCGGTGGAGAACGGCATCATCAACGGCTATGGCGATGGGCGGTTAGGCCCCCAAGGGCAGGCAACACGGGCGCAGGTGGCGCAAATGCTGAAGAACTATTTAGAAGGGTATTCAGATTAAGAAACAATATCTGCCTCGCATAAGACGTATGCCGAAACGAGACGGAGGGGTGCGTTGCAATGAGCGGCGCACCCCTTTTTCCAAATCTGCATAGGAAGGAATCGCGTTGATTGAAAATGGATAGAGAAAACGACCCAATTATCATACCGCAGGCGTTTGTTCAAAAGCTGCAAAAGGCGCTGGAATCCTGCGTATTTGTTTTTATCAGCGCCCATACTGGCTGGGGAAAGACTTGTGTAGTGGAAACAATCTTAGAGAACCGGCCCCACACCTACGTCAGCTTGTGGGACCGGGACGCATTGAAACAGGCGGCGGCGGATACCACCGGCGTCATCGTATTGGACGACTTCCATGCGATCTACGATTATCAGGATGGCGACACGGCTGTGCCGGCTCTCCTCCGCGCCCTGCCGCCGGATACCCGGTGTATTTTCCTGTCTCGGGCGGATCTCCCGGAGTGGTTGCTGCCCTTTATAGAAACCGGGCAGATGGAGCATATGCGGTATTCGGACCTGGCGCTGGATCTTCAGGAGTTTCAGGCGCTGCTGGAGAACAAGGAGCTTTTTGTTCCTGCTCCCAATGTGCTGGAAAGCGTCTGGAAACTGACACAGGGAAACCCATCCCTTGTACCGGCGATAGGAATGTATCTGTCTGAGGAGAATCCGCTGTCGCCGGATGTCATTTCCAAAGCGCGGGAACTGTTTTTCCCGTTTTTGGATCAACAGCTGTTCCGGTACTGGGACCCGACAGAAAAGCGTCTGCTCCTACTCACTTCATTTTTTGACAGCTTCACCGTTGATATGGCCTGTGTCCTCACCGGCAACCCGGACATAGAGCCGGTGATTGAGCGGCTGCGGCAGACGGGCAGCTTCCTCTCCTGGGACGGAACAGTCTACCGCTGCCAATTTCTTCTCATGCGATACTATCTCCAGTCCAGGGTGCTTCACGTTTACCGGAATCAGGATGATCTTCGCAGCGTCTATGATACGCTGAGCCTGTGCTGCCAGCTCCGCAGAGATTATGACGCGGCTGTGTCCTACAGCATCCTGGCGAAAAACCGTACCCGCACGACAGAGCTGTTGACCGCATATATCCAAAACCATCCCCAGGAAGGCATCCGCGCATTGCGAAATACCTACCGAGAGATCGCGGAGAGTGACCGGGAGACCATTCCTGAACTGCTGTGCGGTATGAGTATGATCTACTCACAGGACGGCTTGATAGAGGAATCCGAACGCTGTCTGGCAAAGCTTCAACAGTTCGGGAACCGCATATACAGCGGAGGCAAGACATCGCGGACCGCCCGCTGTTTCACCGCCTATGCGCTCTTGCACCTGCCCCATAGAACGAACGCGCAGCGCGCGCAGGCGCTGGACTGGATCGTGGATGGACAAAAGCATGGGGAACTGTGCCTCCCGGCGTTTTCGATTACGGACGGACAGCCCAGCGTCTTCCGGGGCCTGTGGGACTTGAGCGACTGGCCTGTGGAGGAGAATCCTCAATTTAAGAGCCTGATGGTCCAACAGTACGGAAAGGCCGCAGCCGATATTCTCCGTTTAGTCGAAGCGGAGCGTAGCTATGAAAAGGGAGAGTACCGCTGGGAACATGTGGCGGAGCTGGCGTCCATTCAGCTGAACATGCAAAATACGGACCAGATCGGCCTTGCCTTTGCGACAAGCGCTTTGGCCGTCCGGGTGGTATGCACGCAGGCGGAGTTTCCCTTGGCTGTCAACATCACCTCCATGATGCAAGATCGGATCAGAGAAGACGGCCCCGCTGCGCTTTTGCCCAGTGCGGACGCCCTGATGTGCCGGGTATCCCTGCTGGAGGACAGCGCTTACGCAAACGCTTGGTATGAGGAAAGAAAGCAGGAGCGGCTGCCGGCTACGGTAGAGAACTGCTATCTCTGCCTGACCATGGCCCGCTGCCATATTCAGCATCAGGAGTACCAGAAAGCCTATACTCTGCTGAACTGGCTACTGGGTCCCCTGCGGGCGCAGGGCCGCGTGCTGGACGTGATCGAGGCTCTGCTGCTCTCCGCCATCTGCCGGCGGCGCATGGGAGTCGGGGAGGATACTTGGCGGCCGCTGCTGACAGAGGCGATGGAGCTTGCCCAGCCTTACGGATATACTGCGCTGTTTGCGGAACTGGGGGTTGCGCTTTTACCGCTGCTGCGGGAGATCTCTTGGCCGGAGCATCAGGAGTTTTTGGCCCAGCTGCGCCAAGCGGTGTGGCAACAGGTCCAGCGGTATCCTGGCTATCTCACCCCGTTCAATGGGGGGACCGCCTATGATCCGTCTTTACCGGCAGACCTTCTGGACGAACAGGAAAAGACGTTATTCCGCGGTATCTGCGTGCGGCAGACCAACGAGCAGATTCGGAAATTTCTTGGGATCTCCAGCCGCCAGCTTAGCCGGCTGACGAGCAGCTTGTATGCCAAGCTGGGTACCAAATCCCGAAAACAGATTCGGGAAATGGGAATGATCCTGATAGACGAAAACGACAATTCATAACAGGCTGGCTACAACGGCGCCCTCCTGTCTTTGAAAACCACACAGGCCAAGAAAGGGAGGATACCGTTATGAAAGATATTTTAATCGTGCTGTCACGAAAAGATCAGCCAGAACTGGTTTGCGCGGTTTTGGCACACCATGGGATCACTGCGACACATACTGAGGATGTGCAAAAAGCCATCCTCAGTATGGAGTCGCACATTAACGCGTTCCTGTTGCTGGACCTGAACCTTGAGGGGGCCGACTCCTTCTTAGAGCTGGTAGTAAATACCTTTCGTGACCCACCGCCCTATCTCCTGGCCGCAGACGCCTTCTCCAACAGCGCGGCCCGAGTGGAAGCTCTGAACCTGGGGGCAGACGCCTGCCTGGAGAAGCCCGTTGACGCAGAGGAGGTGCTTGCAATCGTCAATGCCGCCCTGCGCCGGGCAGAACGGATCGCCAAGCTCCAACCACCGCTCCAGCCAACCCCGCTCATTAAGTATGGAGAGTTGTCCATTGACCCACTACGGCGTACCGTCAGTATGCGAAACCAGCCGGTATACCTGACCGTAAAGGAGTTTGACATCCTTCACCTACTGGCCAGCTATCCCGGTATCGTGTTTACCAAATCACAAATATATGAACGGGTATGGCAGGGTGATTTCAAATTCGCAACGACGAGCGTGTCCGACCAGATATCCTCTCTGCGCCATAAATTAGGCTTGAATGCCCGGGATGGCCGCTACATCCAGACCGTGTTCGGACTCGGGTACAGATTTGCAGCAGATTGACCTTTTCTGCTGCTATATAAATCATTTTCGTGTCGAATCTTGTCATTCTTTCCCAAGAGTTTTCCTAAACTAATCCAAGGGAATCCCTAAACTATTCCAAGAGCCCCCCTAAAATATACGTTATAGTGACAAAAACCAAGCGTCTATGTGCGTGTTTTAGAGCGCAACGGAGGTTTGGCTTGGAATTTTAGGAGGACAGCTTAATGAACACAGGGGCTTTTCCAGCTTGTTTAGGGAACACAAAGCAGTATCTCGGTGCCGCAGTTTTCAAAAAAACTGCGGCACTTTTTTTATCGACAAATTCCGAACATTTTTGCAGACATAGCGGCCGACCGCCCCCCACAATGACCAAGCTCTTACCCCAGCATAATATTTCCGGACCCCGTACAGCCCTTGGCGCAGGCCGATTGGCCCGGCTTAGGCTCCGCAGCTTATGCTGACTCCTAAGCTCAGCCTCACCAAAATAACGGTATGTAATTCAGGCTCCTCTCCTAAAAGCTCCATTGAAAAATGAACATACACATCGGCGAGGCGGTGGCCTTGATGCCTCATGCCCCAAATACCGAAAGGAGCATGTGTGCCGCCGCCTGTGTGCCGGCAACAGTAGACGGAAGAAGGAGCCTGTGCGATGGGTCAGAATTACCATCGCATGGAGATTGTCCACCGTTATTATGCGCCCGTACACGTTGCTTTTAGGGGTCTGCAATACCCGGCCAGTCAATATGGGCCGGGAGAAGTACGCCCGTTACAAGGACAGACTGTGCCGCTCTTTGGTATAACTCCGCCCATTGGACACCTCCATGCAAAGGATGCAGCCGATTTTGCGTTGTTACGCGGGATCGGCTGCTGCTGTATCTTACCGACTCTTCGGCCCCACTGCCGTGGGCCGCCTCCATTTCATCTGCGCACATTCCCAAAACAGATGAAATGGAGGACTGTCAGATGACAGTGATAAATCATACCCGCAATAAACCTCGCTGTGCCTGCCGGAATACAGATTTGGCTGGCCAGCAGCACGTTCTCAGTGTGTTTCCCATCCCTGTCCCCCACCAGGGGACAGGCCGTCTGGACATCCGGTCCCGCCGGACAGAAAGGCGCGGTGTGAGATGGCTGTGAACGATTCCCAACTGTTCCAGCGCCGGATCCGCTACCAATTTGAGTCCTTCTGCAAGAAGGTGATCAGCTGCGAACGAATCGACTATCTGCGCTGGCTTCTGCGCCGCATGGAGCATGAGACGAACTTCTCCGCCCTGCCAAGCGCCTGCCTGTCGGAGATCCGCTCATTGGACGGCTGCCCTGGGGAAGGATATATCTTTGATGTGTGCGGCTATTGTGTGCCGTTGCACAACGAGCGGCTGATCGAGGCGATGCTGGCGCTCCATACCGAGGAGCGCAGCATTCTGATCCTATACTACTCCCTCGGCCTAAAAGATTGGGAGATCGCCAGCCTGCTGCATTCCTCACGCTCCCGCATCCAACGGCTTAGGCTCAAGATACTCAGCAGGCTTCAAGAAGAAATGGGAAGGTGAACAATATGCGTAGTAATGAACTGCCGGAGGCCCGGCTGCTGCCCTTCGATGTCATTGTGGCCGCCACGCGGGGCGAGTCGGAGGCGCTTGCCCAGGTGCTGAAACACTTTGAGGGCTACATAGCAAAGATGTCCACCCGCATCTACTATGACGAGTTTGGCCAGTCCTATCCCGGTGTCGATGAAGAGCTCAGGCAGCGTATCGAGTGCCGGCTGATGGCACAGATCATCCTGAAGTTCAAGATCCAATAAATATCCCAATGGGGCCGGGAACGCGGTTTTCACTGCTCCCGGCCCCATCTCCTTTTTCTACCCCTGCGCCAAGGTATAGGAACAGACCACGATACCACATCCAAGGCCCGCCCAGGTGGGTGGCTCCCGTTCCCTCCCTCATGCCGCATAATGTAAATTATGTTGCAAAGCATCCGCCCGGGCCGCGCCATGCAGGGGGCAGACGCAACATAATTTATCAACCCCCGCCTGTTCCCCAATGCGACATAATTTAGGAGACCGCAGGGAGTATGATCGGGCCGGAGCCGGGCTGCAGTTTTCTGCGGGTGTCGGGTAAATTGGAGGAAACGGTCGGCTGTCACTGTGTCCGGGCAAGGGACTTGACAGGAAAGCCGGCTTTATATATAATTAAAATTATCATAATTTAATTTATGTAGAATTGAGGTAATCCTATGAAGTTTATTGGGCGCCGCCAGGAGCTGGACACACTGGAGGCGGAGTACCGCCGGGGCGGCGGATTTGTTGTGATCTATGGCCGTCGCCGTGTGGGCAAGACTACGCTGATCAAGGAGTTTATCAAGGGGAAGACCGCGTTCTACTTCCTGGCCACCGAGGAGGTGGAATCGCAGAGCATGAGGCGGCTGGCGGGCGTCATTGCCAGGACTACGGACAACATGATGCTCCAGCGGGTGACGTTCTCGGATTGGCTGGACCTGTTTCGGGAGGTTGCCGGATACCGGCCTGGGGAGGAAAAGGTCCTGGTCATTGATGAATTTCCCTACCTTGTCAAGATGAATCCCGCCTTCCCCTCCATCCTTCAAAATGCCTGGGATGAACTGCTCAAGGACAGCAATATCATGCTGATCCTCTGCGGGTCCCTGATCGGCATGATGCAGAAGCACGCCCTGTCCTATGACAGCCCGCTCTATGGGCGCCGCACTGCCCAGTTCAGGCTGGCGCCCCTCAGCTTCACCGAGGTCTACGCCGCACGGTCCCAGCCCTTTGAGACGGCGATGGAAGAGTATTCGGTGATCGGCGGGGTACCCAAGTACCTGGAGCTTTTCCAGCCGGATATGGGGCTGGCGGAGCAGCTGGAACGGCTTGTCCTGTCCAAAAACGGGTTTCTTTATGAGGAACCGAATTTCCTGCTGCGCAATGAGGTGCAGACTGCCGCCAGCTACTTCTCCATCATCCGCGCTATTGCAGACGGAAATCACAAACTGGGGAAGATTGCCGGGGCCTTGGGTCTGGAGACCTCCACCCTGACCCCCTATCTGTCCACCCTGATCGACCTGGGGTTTTTGAGGAAGGATGTTCCCATTACAGAGAAGAACCCTGAAAAATCCAGGAAAGGTCTATATTTTATTGCGGACAACTTCACGCGGTTCTGGTTCCGATATATCTATCCCTACAAGGGCGAGCTGGAGTTGGACAATCAGCAAATCGTACTGAACGAGCTGGAAAAGGACTTCCGGCAGAAATTTGTGGCGTTTGTATATGAAGATGTGTGCCAGGACATCTTTGCCAGACTGTGCCGGGCTGGGGTGCTGGACTTTACGCCCTCCCGCATCGGCTCCTACTGGCTCAACGACCTGGACGGTGACACGCAGATCGACGTGATGGCCGTTGATCAGCAGAATAAACGGATCTTTGCCGGCGAGTGCAAATATCACAATAGGCCGGTAGATGCTCCGGTGTACTTTGCGCTGGAAGAGAAGGTAGAAAAGAACGCGGAGCTGAAGGCTGCCTTCCCCGGCTATCAAGTGCTCTACGGCGTGTTCTCCAAAAGCGGGTTCACACAGCGCCTACTGGAGCAGGCCCAGGATAATCCCAAACTGATTCTGGTCCAGGAGGATCATATGATTTCATTGGAGGGATGAACAATGAACAACATTTTAGTGGCGTATTTTTCTGCCAGCGGTGTGACCGCACGGGTCGCCAAGGAGCTGGCTCATGCAGCGGGTGCAGATCTCTATGAGTCTCTATGAGATCGTGCCGGAGACTCCGTATACCAAGGCCGACCTGAACTGGATGGACCAGAATGCCCGCAGTACCATAGAAATGAAGGACCCCGCATCCCGGCCGGCGATTGCGGGTACACTGCCCGACCTGGCCGGCTACGATGCGCTCTTCATCGGCTTTCCTATCTGGTGGTATGTGGCGCCTACCATCATCAACACATTTCTGGAACACTACGAGCTTGCGGGCAAGACGATTATCCCCTTCGCCACCTCCGGCGGCAGCGGTATGGGGGATACCAACCAGAGGCTCCGGCCCAGCTGCAGTGGAGGGACATTGCTGCCCGGCAAGCTGCTCAATGGCCGGCAGTCGAAGGAAAGTTTAGCAGCCTGGCTCAGCAGTATCCCCGGTGTTCTGGGGCGGCAGGTATAAGACCCACCATACCGGCCTGGGCCGCTCTCCCCCACAGCCCAGCGCCTGGGCTGGTATCCTGTTAGGCTGGCCAGCAGGAAAATAGCCATTGATTTTTCCCGGTAGAGCGGTTATAATACACTCATACAGTATCCGTGATTTGCTCAGGCAAACAAAGTCTCTGTGTTTCAAAGCGTCTGAAGGCGTATGCCTTTGGGCGCTTTTTTTCTTTCCTGGCCTGGGCGGCCATATATCATTTCATACTTGACTGGTGTCACAAAGCGCATGGATGGCTACCCGGCCGCCTATGCGCTTTTTTATATATACCCCCGGCAGTGGGTATCTGCCAAAAATAAGATGAACGAGGTGAAAAAGATGGTATCCGACGAACTTAGGCCCGATATTGGGAAGAAGCTCTTTTCCCAGCGTCAGGCCGAACTGGAGCAGGGTCTGCAGCAAATGGCGCACGCCCTGGGTACCGACACAAAACTCAGCAGCTCTGCAGACTTCTTTCGTGACTTCATCAACGGGTTCTGGGACCCCTATGAGGGGACCTACAAAGAGGTAAACCAGCGTCAGGAATCGCTCACCAAGCAGATCCGGGCGTTAGAGAGCCAGCTGCGCGAAATGATCGGTCCCAATACCCATCCGATTTTTGATCGGTACAGTGAGCTGTTGATGGCGCGGAACAGCACCGCCCTGGACTATGCGTTCCTGGTGGGTTATCAGTGTGCGTTCCGGTTCCTGATGATGGGACTGTTCCCCGCCACCAGGACGTTTCTGAGCGAGGAGGACAAGGAATGAAGCCAACATGGATCATCCATTTTATCCCCTGTGACCGGTCCAGCTATCATACCCATGGTCTGGACGCCTATGGCAGCTTGGAACTGGAAGTGAATCTATCCATGGAACCACAGCGAGCAGGACTGTTTATCAATCTGGTTGCCAACGAGATCGCGGAAAAAGGAAAGCGGTACCGCTCCGGGGATCACGAGGCCGGTGTGTTCAATTTCCCGGTCTATCTCTTTGAAACTGTCCCTATCCAGACCAGCCGGGACAATGACCGGGTGCTGCGCATCCTGTTTTGCGACCCTGCCGGTAAGTATCCGTGGGAGCCGGAATGCGAGGCGCCCTACTCCGCGCAGCTGGACACCGCCGAGAAACAGGCGATGACCGCCCTGCTTGCGGAGCGGCGGCTGGAGGAAAGCGTCTGATGGCGGGCCAGATTGACCGGGTGGACCAGCTTGACCTGCTCCACCTGAAGGCCGAGGACCTGTACTGGCTGTACGCTACCGGGCGGAGCCAGACCACCGGCTCCGGCAGGAACAGGCAGCGTTCCTACCGTCAGGGGCTACAGACGCCTGTGGGCAATATAGAATTGTCCGTGTGGATTACCGCAGCCAAGTACATTATAGAGCGGGACGTGCTGCAGGAGGAATTGGAACGGCTGCGGTCATACACGATCAACTATGGCGGCGGGAGCGCCTTTTCCAAACAGTTATCTCACGCCAAGCATCTGGATATGTGCCTGTCGGCCATCTATCGTAATCCGGCTTGGGTGTCCTTTGTCTGCTATAACCGGCAGTACCATCCGGAGCTGCTGCGTACCACGCCAATGGCTGAGGTTATCATGGACTGCTGTAAAAACACCTGCACAATACCTACGGCGCAGCTGCACGACGAAACAAAAACCGCCCATTGTCCGATTTGCGGACGGTGGGCTTCATTCTGCTCAAGCGCAAAATAATTAGGAGGTGCCATATGCACTTTACTGTTCTTTCCGCGATTCCGCTGCCCCCGGATATCTCTGCCGCAACAAGTGCTGTACCTATAGACAACGTGATGGATTTCGTGACAAGGAAACTTGCTCTGAGAAGCATGTCTGCGCAAGTACCATTGATGTCACTGGACGTGTCACCGGAGATGATTCTTTCGGAGCGTTGGGAATACCTCGTAGCGAGTATGGTTGCCGGTCTTCTGGAACCCTACAATGAAAACACCACGGACCCGGCCTATGTGGAGTTTTATGACCGGACCGAGGAGGGGCGTAAGACCTATGAGTATGGCAGTATTGACTGTGTCAAGACGCCAGATGGCCGTATTATCCCCTGCCATAGTTATGAGTTTAGCAGGCTGTATGAGCTGCATAACGGCAAAGTATACCGGCGGTGGTTTGGGCCGCTGAAGCATCGGAAACAGACAAAAAGATCCAAGCAGTATCTCGCGCTGCCCAACTACCCGATGCGAAAGCTCAGTCCATCATTTGAGCGTTTCATGACAGAATACTTGGGCTGTATGGTCCAGGAGGGCACTGGCCGCTATGGTTACTATTTCAACCCAAACGCGGAATGGGACTGGTGGCAGATCGGCGGGCGCTGGCCGCACCGGTTCCTGGTCAAAGACGACTGCGATGTAACAGTTGCCGGCGAACCCTCCTACTTGTTCAAAGAACCGCCCAGACGCGATGCGCCTGAAGGATACCGCTGGGTGGCCGGAGCACGGAAATGCGATGTCGCATGGGATGTGATGCGGGAATTTGTGCGCAGCCAATGCACGGAGCAGTTCCGCCGGTATGAGCAGTGGTTCAAGGCCGGCGTAATCCCGGAAGATAAAGCCGGTATGACAGTTCTTGTCGAGGACGGTATCGTCTCCTACGGGGATTACCTCTACCACAAGGGAGAGGACCTGGAGCTTTACTTGACCAACCTGGGACTTTCCGAGCAGAACCCATACCCCATCCGAACCTACGCTTTTTTGGATGCGAATGGCTGGTGTGATAATGGGTGGCTGACGTCTGACCCCACCGAAGACGAGCGACAGGCCTGGTACAAGGAGGTCTCTGATTTCATCGCAAAGCAACCTGACAATACGCTCCTTGTCTCCGTGGACTGCCATACCTGATTTGGAGGGAATAACGGATGTTGACGGCTGAATTTAAGGAAAAGGTACACCAAATGAACATTGAAGCCCTGGTCGATTTTGCAGTTGGTACTGAGGATTTTCGACTGTTTGCAGCCAAATTGGACGCACTCAAAGAAAACGTCAGCCGCTGTGAAAAATATTGTGAGCTGGGGTTTGCGCCCGAGATCGTTTTGACGGTCCTGCGGAAAAAGCTGGATTTGATCAGGACAGCGGCTACGAACGAAGATACAGAAAAACTCAAGTCACCCAGCGCGCCCACATACCAGAAGTACAGTGAGGGATTTGAGACAGACGATACTTGGGTTGCGGAGGAGGAATTGATTCAGTGGTCTCTGGCCAGTTTGCGGGCCCCGCTTCCGCCTGATGCGTGCAAGCGGTATTTCGATCTCTTCCAACAGACCTTTGGTGTGGATATTCGGGATCTGGCACAGATATGACGGCGCACTGGAGCCATCTCAGCATACGGCTTTATAGCACAACAATGTATCCGGGGGCACTTTGGTGTCCCCGGATAATCTCTTTAAGGAGGTATCACATTGAACCTGGATAAAACACTGCTGAAAATTTCAGATATAACTCATGGGCGTATATCCAGGCCACAGACATTTGGCGATTTTGTGGCATTCTGTGCGCTCCTTTTAAGTGTGCGCACTGATCCGGTCCATACGGAAGAGCGTACTAACGCTCTGAAACGGCTGAAAAAAAACTATACCAATAATGAATGGCAGGCTTTCCATCAAGTATTACTTGATTTGTGCAGTACATTCGTCCGCAATACCGAGACTGGCCTTTATGAGGATCTGTTTGCTTTCACCTATACCCGGATTGGTGCAGCCAGCAAAGCGTTTCAGCAGAATTTTACCCCTGCTGATATAGCGAGACTGATTGGAGCGATTTCCGTACGCGCCGAATTATCGCTCCCGGAAGAGGGTTTTTTCACCATGGGCGATCAGGCATGTGGGAGCGGGACGCTTCTTCTTGGAGGAGCGCAGCGTATTGCAAACTGCGGCTACAACCCTACAGCACACCTGGCAATTCAAGCGGCCGACCTTGATGCGCGCTGTGTCCATATGGCCTATCTAAACCTCTCCCTTTACGGTATCCCAGCCGTTATCGTCCACGGCAACACGATAACCCTGGACGAGTACGACCGGTGGTACACCCCTGCTTATCTCTGGGGAAAGTGGATCTGGCGTGCCCCAATGTCCTTCGGGGAAAGCGGGTATGTCAGTGACGAAAAACTGAAATGCTATGACGAGTCTGTGTATGCCGCGTGTCGGTTTATAGAACGGCAATGCTCGACTGCTGATGTAAATGCGGCGGCAGATAAAGAAAAACAAAATGAAAAGTGAGGCGTTATTTTATGACAGAGCAGAATAAACACAGTTACTTCAAACAGATTGCAGGCAAACGGGTGGAGCGTATCCTGGAGGCTTTGGATGCCCTGGGGAACTGCTCCTCGCCTGCCACCTATGCCTACGACAATCAGGAGCTACCGTCCATCTTTGCGGCAATTACGGAAAAGCTGATGGAGACCCGCCAGCGGCTGATCGCCCACAGCCCCTACAACGGCATCCCGTTCCGGCTGCAGCCGCCCGATTCATTGGAGCTGGACGGCCGTAAGATCAGCCGCCGGCAGCTTGCTGGCATGGACGAGGTGATGGCGCTGCTGGATGCCGGCGCTCCTACCTTTGTGTCGCTGGAGCCAGTACGGAATCGGTATGAGGCCGAGTTTGGCAGCGAGCTGTGCTGGACCATCCCGGTATTCCATGACGGTCATTCCGGCTGCGTCTTGTTGCCTGTCCAGGAAGGTATCCTGTACTTCCCCTACACTGAGGTCAGCAGCGAGACCTATGAGCAGTTTGACCTGCAGGGCATGGGGCTTCTCACCAAAGGGCAGGCCCAGGCCCTGCTCGGCCGGGTCCAGGATGTCTACTCTCAGCTGTTCTGCTTGCTCTCCGATATCCAGGCGTTCAGCATGGCACAGGGCGAGCCCGTCGGCGAGGATGGCCATGGATAACTTTGGTTTTTATAAAGAGGTACGGGGAGTCATGACCTGTTTCGAGCCGCTGACTGATGCCGCGCTGCAGCGGGCTGCTGAGGACGGTCTGACGGTCCGGGAGATCGGGAGCGCCCTGGAGAAACATGGGCTTGACTTCCAATATGTTGTCCATGACCCTTCCCGGTCCACATTTAATACTTACTATGCCGACTATGACCGCGGGCTCTATGGGGAAATATTCCTTCAGCGCAATATGCTTGAAGGGTCGCTGCCGCTCTATAAGGTGGCGGCCCAGCTGAACGGCGAGACGGTGCCCGAGCTGGTACTGCGGCAATGGGGAAGCTACTATTTGAAATGTGTGCCGCTGCCTATGCTGCCCTATGACTTCCAGCGGCGGTATCGGGATATCCCTCCAAGCGAGGTGTTCCAGGTCTGGTACAGCATCTATAAACGGATCGACTATTCCAATGGGGTATGGCGGCCAGAGGTGCTGGACTATGTGTTCTCACACGCCTCTACATCAGGATATCCGGCGTCTGATCAGGATGGTTTAGTCACCGTCTATCGCGGTATGGGTGAGCTGTCCACACCGCCTGAACAGGCAATCTCCTGGAGTGCCCACCCGGGCAATGCCCTCTGGTTCGCTGTCCACTGTGGTCGCGGTACCCATGTGGCTGTCGCCCGCATCCGGCCAGAGCAAATTGTTTGGTATGCGGATAAATACTATAACGAGAATGAGGTCATTGTCCGCCCGGGCACCATCACGGAATATCACTATGAGAATATGGTCCCCGCAACAGAAAGGTATATGCCCGCTTTACTAGCCCCTGCCTTACTGGAGTTTATCCAATATGGGCGTCAGGCCCAAAAGCTGGGCTATCGGGAGGAAAGTATTTTCGGCTTCCATGGCCTGAAACATATCCTTCGGGTGCTGCTGCTCTCCCTTATCTACTGCCATAACGCCGGCGATCCCCTGAGCGATGCGGATAAGCGGATCCTGATCTATTTTAGCCTGCTCCACGATATCGGGCGGGTGAATGATGATAAGGATGATTCACACGGCGAGAAGTCTGTCGCCCTAATCCGGACCAAGGGCCTGCGGATCAAAGACCTGCGGATGGGCAAGAAGGAGTATCGCATCGCGGAGCTGCTGATCCGATACCACTGCCGTGATGACAGTGTGGGTGAGAAGGCGATCCTGTCCGCGCCCAGCCTGACCCAGAAGGAGAAATCCCACGCCATTCACCTATATCATGTCTGCAAAGATATGGATGGTCTGGACCGCGTTCGGTTCAACGGCTTGGACTACCGGCAGCTACGCACTGATTATGGACGGCGGCTGCCGTTGGTGGCTGGTGCTCTGCTGAAGGAATCGCTGGTTAAAGCGCTGGATATGCAGCTTTGACCGAGAGGATAATTTTTCAGGAGAGCTCTACACAAAAAATGTTAAAGAATGAGGTGCATACTATGTACGCAGAAATCAGAAACAATTATACTTGGGGGCCTGCTGTTGAACATGACAGCGCTCTCCAGGAGTGCGGCGATTTACTGGCCGCCATCACGATTGACGGCTGGGGGACCGACTGTGACGCGGAGCAGGGAACCGTTATTGCTATGGTGTTCCTGACAAGGCACGGTGACGTCGTAACAGACTTCCACGATAATGGCGCCCGGATGGATACGGGAGTATTGTCTGCCATCAAAGAAGCAAAAAAAACACTGAAAGGCATTTGGGCCAATGAGAAAGAACGCAGGCGGCGGCCACCCAAAGAGAGCGAGAGCAACGTGACGTACCAGAAGGTCTTATCTGTGCCTGACTCCGTTCTGCTGACGATTAGAGGCTATCTTCAAGCACAGTCGGAGGCTGAGTATCAGGGCGAGGACAATAACATCATCTATACAACAAAATTCCCCGACGGGAAAGAAATGGACATCAAATGCTGCGGGTGTCGGGACGAGTCCTCTTGGACCGAGGCCGTACTTTTCGATGAAAGAGGCTGTCAGCTGACCTTTTCCGAGGTCGAGGAAGAATTTGAGGGCCCCTGGACGTTGGAGTATAACGGCATACTCTACTGTGTGGATGTCAGGCCAGACACGGCTGATTCCAAATAAGTCGTTGACAATGCGCGTAAAATAGCATACAATGTAGGCAAAGAAAGGAGATGCGCTATGTCCAAAAATGTTAGCATGAACATCCGTGTGGATGAAAGTACCCGGCTGGAGGCAGAGAGTATCTTCGAGCAGCTTGGCCTTACCATGAGCGGCGCCATCAATATGTTCCTCAAACAGGTGGTGCGGGAAAAAGCCGTGCCCCTGTCTATGGAGCTCGACCCCATGTTCACTTCCCGGACGGTAAAAGAGGATATAGAAGAGGCAAGGCGGATGCGTGCCGAAGGGATTGATGGTGTGGACGCTGATGACCTGGCAGCCCAGATGGACGCCATGATTGCCAGGGCAGAAGCGAGGTTGTGATATGGCGGAACAGTATAAGGTTACAATCTCACCTCGGGCAAGCCGCCAGCTGATTGCTCATGTAGAGTTTCTATCAAGGAAGAGCATCAATGCGGCTGCCCGGTTGTCTGCCGAGTATAAAGCCGTCATTCAGACACTCAAAACGAATCCGTTTCAGTTTCCGGTCGATCCCAATTCAGACTTGGAAAATCCACCCCGTGTCGCACTGTTTGCCAAGCGGTATCAACTCTATTTTGACGTTGACGGCCAGTGTGTCTATGTAGGCGCAGTACGGGACTGCCGTCAGGATCCCAGCAGACAGCAGCGATAAAACAGGCATAAAAAAGCGGGGGTGAAGCTCAAAACTTCACCCCCGCTTTTTTATGCTGATTTTTGTCTTACAGAACGAGCCTGCTTTTCCAACCGATCTTTTCCTGCCGCCGCAGAGACTTGCTTCGGAGATACCCTACGGCCTCTGGGACTGCTTTCAAGATCGCATCCACATCCGCATCGGTGTTGTCCTTGCACAAAGAGAGCCGAAGGGCGCCGTTCGCTGCGTCATGGGAGCGCCCGATGGCCAGTAGGACATGGCTTGGCTCCAGGGAGCTGGAGGCGCAGGCTGAGCCAGTGGAGGCACAGATGCCCATGTCGTTGAGCAGCAACAGCAAGCTCTCCCCCTCAATCCCCTCAAAGCAGAAGCTCACGTTGCCGGGAAGCCGGTCCAGCGGGTTCCCATTGAGGATGGCGTTGGGAATCTGGGACAGGCCTTCGATTAGCCGGTCTCTCAGCGCGGCGGTCTTACCAGCGTTTTCTGCCATATGGGCGCAGGCCTCCTCCAGCGCTGCCGCCATACCCATAATGGCGGGGACGTTTTCGGTTCCGGCACGCCGGCCCCGCTCCTGGGCGCCACCCTCAATGATGCTGGCCAGTGGGATGCCCTGGCGGGCGTAAAGTGCGCCGATCCCTTTGGGGCCGTGAAATTTATGGGCGGAGAGGGACAGCATATCAATGTTCTGCCGCTGCACATGAATGGGTAATTGCCCCACCACCTGAACTGCGTCGGTATGGAATATGATGCCTCTTGTCCGGCACACCTTGCCAATCTCCTGGATGGGCAGGATAGAGCCAATCTCGTTGTTGGCGTACATGATGGTCACCAGGGCCGTGTCCGCCCGGATAGCGTCGGCTACCTGCCGGGCAGTGACTGTCCCCAGTTTGCCCACAGGCAGAAGCTCCACCTCAAAGCCCTCGCTTGTCAGCCTTTTCAGTGTATGCAGGACGGCGTGATGCTCAAAGGCGGAGGAAATGATATGTGTTTTGCCTCGCCGCATACCCAGCCGGGCAGCGGACAAAATGGCCTGGTTGTCCGACTCGCTCCCGCCAGAGGTGAAGACGATCTCCTCGGGCCGCGCGCCGATACAGGCGGCGATTCGGTCCCGGGCACCACGCATAGCCTCCGCTGCCGCTTGGCCAACAGAGTGCAGGCTGGAGGGATTGCCCCAGGTCCCAGCCATACAGGACAGCATGGCGCTGACCGCTGCAGCGCACATTTTAGTGGTGGCTGCGTTATCTGCGTAGATCATGCTTTCGAGACGGTCGTAGCAATACGGGCCAGCAGGGGAACATCCATCGGGTCTGGCTCGTCTTCCAAACCGTTGGCAATACACCACAGGCGGAGGTCAATCAGCAGTTTATTATGTTCCGTGTGGAAATACTGCTCAATTTTCTTAATCTCCCACCACCTGCGGATCAGTTCCTCCTGCTCCAGATACTCCGGTACTGGCTCTCGATCTACCCAGGTGCCGTCCGGCCGCTGGTAGGTGCGATACTGCGGAAAGTCCAACTTGTCCAGCTCTTTCAGGCGGTCAAAGATATCCTCCATCTCCTGTGCCAATGTTTTATGTTCAACCATTCGTTTCCCTCCATCAGTTAAAATCCATTCCAGATCTGGTGCCCCTGATATTCAAAGGTCTGAGCATCGTCACAGTCCTGGCAGGTCAGCTCACAGATCCGTTTCCTGGACCGGGACAGAAACACCCGGTTCCGAATCTGGCTCATGGGCTGACGCTTGGCCAGCATTTCATCGAAGTCCACTACCGAGGCGTAGTCATCGGGGAAGTTACGCTGGATATAGTGGAAGAAATAGTTTTTATGGTACGGGCAGATCAGGCAGGCGCTGGCCTTGCTGTCCAGCCCCCATTCCTCCAGATTGTACCGATAGCAGTCCTTGCGTTCCCAGCCCATCTCAATCAGGGGATAGCAGTTTTTGAACATCCTGTTCCGGCTTGGGAAGGACCGCTGGGACTCCTCCTTGGAAAATCCTATGTGCAGTTCATGCGTTCCAACATCCTCCGGCCGCAGGTGCTGATATGGTCTATAGCCCAGCTTCTGATACCGAACAAACTTCTGGATCATTACGATCTTATAATCTACCGTGCAGGCTCTGCGCTGGATGCAGCCTTCTTTCCCTTCCTCATCGAGTGTCCAAAACGGCATTGCCGAGACCCTGTTCGAGCCAAAATTCTTCATATAGTCCCGATAGAGATCGCTCCTCAGAATATAGAATGGGATTCCATTGTCCTTACAAGCGGCCTCAATAAACTTGACCTGCTCCGGTACCCATACCGGCTCGATACCCAAATCACAATAGATAATTGCATCATAGATCGGTACCTTGGGGTACGGGATATCAGGTCCCTTCCGTATTGCCAAAGAGTTCTCGCAGCTCTGCAGCGCTAATGCGGTGCTTTGCATTCCGGCTCCGCAGCTGAGTATTTTCAAGTCCGATCACATCCTTAAAAGTGGCAGCGGGCCTCGAAACGGCCCGCTGCTGTTTTTTATCATTGAGTAGGTACTGCCGCAGCACATAGAACGGTAGCACGCTACGGTCAATTTGTGGGTATCGCGTCATGGTGCTGCTTTTCAAAATAGTATGGGATCCCGGCTTGGAATGGATAGAATGTAAAATCGCCGTCGCTCCAAACCCTGATTGCATGGCCACCACGGTTTTTCCGAATAACGACCCGTTTGGATTTGGAAAACAGTAATTGCATATGTGAGGCGCTGTACCGGCTGTCCAATTCCACCAGGGTGAAGATGTACGATTTATCCGTCTCCTTGACATCCATCAAAATATAATAATGAGACAAATAATCGTCGGTATTTTCCGCTTTATATCGTCCCAACAGAGACATGACAACAGTCCTCCTACTCAGTTTTTCCTTGATCCTGCACATAACTGTCATAGTAGACAGTATCATCTCTGCCGGCGCAGTAAACGCCAATACACAGCTCATGGCCCGGCTCCTTATCTGGGTTATGCTCCACAAAGCAGACCCGGTTCCTGGCCCCGTCAACAGCAATGCGGTTGATGTTGATGCACGGATAGGTCGTCTTTGATGCCCCGTAGACCTCTACCTGAAGCGCGCTCCCATCCGGGAGCGCCAGGGGGCAGGCTGTCGGGTTTGCCGTTGGGTGGTCTTTGCTGGCCATAAAGGTGATCTCCTGGAAACCGATGGTCACGCACAGATAGTGTTTCCCCTCCAGCCTGACAACATCGCCCACCGACAGGCTGCGACCGCAGTATCCGGCGGGATGCTTGGTGTTGAAGATGGAAAACACATGCTCCAAGAGCCTGTATGTGCGCTGTTCCCTGTCCTCCGGGAGTTGCTTCGGGCACTCGATTTTGCCGTCGAAGGCCACCAGGTAGTATTCTGCGGGTACCTGCTCTTGGAACGTGTCCTTGGGGTCGTACATCTTCAGATAAAGCCCACGCTCCATCAGGGAGGCGAAGGGCGCTTGGAAAATTGTGATATGCACCTTTTTCTGTTCGTCCATTGAAATTCCTCCTGATCCTTATGTGTTATCATTTCGCTTCAAGGCGCTTTTTTTGACCCAGTCATAGGGACAGTCCGGCCATTTCCCGATTTCACACTGCAGGCAGTTGGTCTGCACACAGTGTTCCTCCATGCAAGTGCGGCAAATTCGGGCGCCCACATAGTTGCAGTTGGCTATGAAATAGGATCTGGGGCCGTCCCCTCTCTTCATAATCAGCCAGCTGTCACAACGCTCACAGTTCTGTTCCGACCATTGGACGTGCTCCGCCTTATCGTACTCAATCGGCTCGCCGCAAATCGGGCAGAAGTTCCAGGTTTTGGGGGATACATTTCCCCGAAATTGGCATGGATTGGGGAGGCCGGCGCCACAGTGCCCGCACCAATACTGTTCCATAATGCTGGGACCTTTTTGTGTGATCTTAGGTATCATTTGACTCCTCCTGTTCCTTTGGCGGCCATCCAATACCAGGAAAGTTGCGGTCTCCACGCAGGAGAGCTTCCCGCTCCTTTTCGCGCGCCAGATTGTAAAGCGGGTGTTTTTCTTCGGCCTTCTTACAATCAGGGCACAGCATGTCTGTATTGAACATGGACATGATAGTTGTTGCCGTAGGCTGGTGGCAGCGGTCACAGATTTGATTTTTGACTGTCATCCCTGTAATCCTCCTTTGCTTTCCGGTAATACCGCCTGACCGCACCGCTCAGGGCCGTTCAGGCAGTGGTTCTTGCAGTTACCGCTCCGCTTGAAGCCGCAGTCGGCACAGCAAAAGCTGCCCCGCCGCCGGTCGCAGTTGAAAATCTTACAGCGGCGAGGGGCTGTCTTTCTCGGTTCAGCCATCGCTGTTGCCCTCCAAGGTGGAGACCTCCTCGTCCACACTCGCCTGGGGGAAGCAAAAGTCCTCGACCAACTCCTCAGCTGTAAATCCTACATTCAAAAGCAGTGGGATCGCCCGGTTGGCATGGCCGCCTTCATCGTTTATCATGTTCTCGATCAGCGCGTTGAGCAGTTCTAATGCTCGGGGAAGTTTCATTTTACCAGCGGTATTATTGTGGTTATCCATGGTGGTCTCACTCCTTCAGCGTATGCTGTTGTTCGATAGAGCCCGTTTTTACGATTCAGTGCCAGCAAACAGCTCCGCTTTGAACCGATCTCCAATTTCCATGAAGTAGCCATACAAAAAGTCTCTTTGTTTTTTGGTAAGCGGTTTTACAGAGGAGACGATATATCCCCCTGCACCAGAGGGATTATGAATCAGGCAATAGCCTTTTACTTCACTGAGAAAATCCCGGCAGGTACTCTGGCGTTCGGACCTCCAGCTACGAAATTCGTCCCAAAATCCGTTCTTGCGAATGAGCTCTCGGGCGGCGGCGTCATGCTCACCAAAGTCACCCTCAGTGAAGGTTCCTGTGGGAGAGAGCCAGCCATAGGGCTGGGATCCTTTTGCCGGCTGGGGTTGATCGGTGGCCGTACTGGCCAGGGTCCAGTTTTCAAGTTCTTGCCCTATCCTCTCCACTGCGGCTTCATCCACAGATCGTGCGATGATATCGGAAGTTTTGAGCATAGGACCGTCCTCACCTGTTCGGAGCGCATACATCCGGCAAGTGCCCCATTCCATAGTGCTATAGCCAAGATGATACGCCGTCATCACACAGTACAGCCCAATTTTCAGGTCAGGAGTCATTTCCAGACGGTCAATGAAGTTTTTGTGTTTTAACGCCGACCATACCAGGCCAAAATAGTAGGCCAACCCCTTTTCAAAGGACTGACATTTTGCTCCGGCTCCAATCTCTGCAACGGTGCCGCAGATATTCCCCTCTTGGTGATGCTTGCAGCACAAATTACTGCAGGCCATTTTTTGTGCCAAAATGACACCTCCTTGGTGCAGAGCGCAATATGCACTCTGCTGTTTTTACTCTGTTTCCGTGGTCTGGCCAGCGGTTTTCTTGAATCACCTCCTATCTGGTTAGATGTTTGCCCGGCATCCTGCCGGCGGGATCATATATATAAAAAAGCGCATGGGCATTTTGCTCATGCGCTTTGTTGCCAGACGGGCTGCTGAACTTAATATTTTTCAGATTGAACATAAAAAAAGCGTCCAAAGGCCAGTTGGCCTCTGGACGCTGTGTAACACGGAAACTGAACCCACTGATAGCAGGTCACGGATACTGTATGAATTTATTATATCTGATATGATCGGAAAAGGCAATAGGTGACTCAAATAATTTGGGGGCATAAATTGATGACAGATGGGAACGAATACGGCACCGATAATTTGTCGTCCAAGGTATGTCAATTTGTCCCAAACCTCTATACAAGCCGGCGGGAAAGCGGTACAATACCCGCATGACTACGAGATTGGAGGTTTGTTATGAAAACATCAGCGGAACTGCGTACCGCCCTGCGCGACATTGACCGCCGGAGCTACCCTGCCTATAAATCCCTGGCGGGGAGTTGGTCTTTTGGCCAATATACATTGAATATTGAACATGTCCAAGGGGATCCCTTTGCCGCCCCGTCCCAGCTCAGTGTAGCGGTGGATGCCCGGACGGCGGGGCTCCCCAGCCGGCATTGGAATGCTCCTTGGACCCGCACAGCTTTGGAAGATTACCTGCTCAGGCGCTTTGGACATCAAGCAGGGCGCTTCTCCCGCCAAGCCAAAGGCTCTGGGAAAAGCGGTGTCCTGGATGTCACCCGCCCCGGCCAAGAGGTGCTGGAACGGACGGACTGTGAGGTATGCGGCGGCGCCGTTACCCTGCGTTTCGAGGTAGGGTTCCCCGCCAACGGACGGACTATAAATGCCCGGGAACTGGAGAGGATTCTGTTCGACTTTATCCCCGTCTGCGTAGAGCAGGGCCTGCTCTATACCAACACCCCCAAAGGGGAGGTGGAACAGATTATCGCACTGGCGGAGGACCGGCGCTTCATCCGGGAGGAACTGGACAGGCTGGGCCTGGCTGCCTTTGTGGCAGACGGCTCCGTCCTGCCCCGGGAAAGCGGCGTGTCTGACCGGCCCATGAAAGATGCGGTACCCTTCCGCTCCCCGGAGGAGCTGGCGGTGACACTGGAGCTGCCCCATCGAGGCCACCTCCGGGGTATGGGAGTGCGCCGGGGCATTACCCTGATCGCCGGCGGAGGGTATCATGGCAAATCCACCCTGCTGAAAGCGCTGGAACGGGGTGTCTATGACCATATTGCCGGGGATGGCCGGGAGTATGTCATTACAGATGCTGCCGCCGTAAAGATCCGGGCGGAGGATGGCCGCAAGGTGACGGACACGGACATCTCTCTGTTCATCAATCACCTGCCCAGTGGCCGGGACACCACCAAGTTCTCCACCCTGGACGCCAGCGGCAGCACCTCCCAGGCGGCCAACATCGCCGAGGCCCTGGAGGCAGGCAGCCGGGTTCTGCTCATGGACGAGGATACCTCCGCCACCAACTTTATGGTACGGGACGAGCTGATGCAAGCAGTGATTGCCCGGGATCAAGAGCCCATCACTCCGTTCTTAGAGCGGGCTATGGATCTGTGGCGGAAAGCGGAGGTGTCTCTGATCCTGGTGGTGGGTAGCTGTGGCGCCTACTTCCATATCGCGGATACGGTAATCCAGATGGACGCTTACCGCGCCCGGGACATCACCGCCCAGGCCAGAGCGGCGCTGGCAGGCAGACCGGTCCCGGCACTGTCCGCGCCCGGCTTCCATCTGCCGGCCGGTAAGCGGACCGTCGATCTCTCTGGCTCCACCCAGACCCGAAAAAACTATCGGGGCGACGGCTACCGCCAGGAGCGGCTGAAGATAAAGCGGTTCGGTAAGACTGCCTTTACCGTGGGTGACCGAGAGCTGGATCTGCGATATGTGGAGCAGCTGGTAGACGGCGGGCAGACTCAGGCGCTGGCCTATATGGTGCGCTATGCCAGAGAGTACCTGGCAGGCCGCAGTGTGGACGAGGCAGCGGCGGCACTGCTGCGGCTGATCGAGGAAAAGGGCCTGGGCGCTGTCTGCGGCGGGGGTGTGGTCCCCGCAGGCTTGGCCCTGCCCCGGATGCAGGAGATCTTCGCCTGTTTCAATCGGTACTGACGCAAAAAAACACCCCGCCCGACAAATTTAGCCGGGCGGGGCGTTCCAATTTATTGTGCGCTGCTTCTCACAATAATAGCTGATTATCTTATAAGAGGTTCGCTTTTTCTTTCATCTTCTCCCGGGTGGGATTGGTATATAGCAAAGTGGTATGGACATTAGAATGACCCGCTTGGTTTGCCACCTCATTGATACTGTAGCCAGCCTCAATAGCTGCCGAACAGAAAAAATGGCGGAGGGTGTGGGGGGTGATCGTATCGGAGTAGCTGTTGAAGATCCGATTGACCTGCCCGCGGGTCAGCGCACTGTCCCTGCGGCTGAGGAACAGGTAAGGGCTGCTGGTATCCGGTCGGTTCTTCAGGTATTCCCTGACAGCATTGACCACCTTGTCCCCGATGAAAACCACCCTGGTCTTGTCCCCCTTGCCTCGGCGGACCGTGATTTCTTTGGCCGTCAGGGATACATCCTCCAGAGTGAGCGCCAGACACTCGCTGATCCGCAGCCCGGCATAGGCCAGTATGGTGACGATAGCATAATCCCGGCTCCCATTGCCCACCAGTATCCGCTGCCGGAACGACTCCACCTGCTCCCGGCTCACGGTACTGGGGTTGGCGTATGCGGTCTGGATCTTCAGGTAGTCCCGCTTGCTAATCACGGTGTCGATCTGGGCCCCGGCATCGACCAGGTACTCGTTGAAGCTCTGAAGCGCCGCCAGCTTGGCGTCCACCGAGCGGTTGGCCAGCTTCTTCACTGTCCGCAGATAGGAGATGTAGTCCAGTACATTGGCCCGGTAGAGCTGGCGTACCGGCTCGCCGAAGGTGGCCCCATACCATTTCATATATCCGTCCACCGCCAGACGGTAGGACTTCACCGTATTCACCGACTTCCCCCGTTCCTGTAGAAAGCTGCAAAATTTCTCCAGCATGGTTTTGTCCTCCATATCACCACAAATTGTGCGCTGTCCATTCCTTTGCGTACACCACTCCTATTACACGGGTGGGCCAGGGACGTTGCAACATATTTTTCGTTATGGCGCACATTACGATGAAACAGGCGGCTGTGCGGGCGGGGTTTGTGTTCCGGGCGATCTGCTCGGCATCAAAGTGACGTTCAGGAATGATCTCCTGACTTACAGGCCGGGCTCACCTACCAGTCGTATGTGTTTTCTCGCCTTGGAGACCCATGCAGTCACATGGTTGGCCGGAACGCCAAGCAGGTCGCCGATCTCCTTGCTGGAGTACCCGTCAATGCGCATACGGATGGCCTGGATGCCCTTCGCTGTAATGCCGGTGGCCGTAGCTTCAGCCTGGTCCAGCAGGCCCATCAGTTCCCGGCAGGATTCCCGCGCCTCAAGGCCCTCGTCCAGGGCAGCGCAGGGAAGTTCCTTCGGATCTGTGGCCTGTTCCCGGCCGCGTCGGGTGGCGTACTCCAGCTGTGTATAGATTTCATTGCGGATCAGGCAGTAGGCGTAAGTCGAAAAGGCGCCCCCATGCCCGGGCTGGTCGGTCTGGGCCGCTTTGCACAGGCCGATGCACCCAATCTGAAACAGATCATCATAGTCGTAGATGCAGCCCTTGTCCAGGGTATGGACACAGTCCCCTATTACCCTGCCTACAAGGCCCATATTATCTTCTACTTTTACTCGCTGCTCTTCCGTAAGCGACAGCATACTATTCACCTCCAGATACTTGCTAAGCTCACGCTGCCCCAGCCCGCTGGGCCAGTAGTTTCCTGCTCTCCCGGATCACGACCCTGCAGTAATACTCGCCCAGGTGGCCAATATGGGCATGGGACATGGGTGCCTGCACAATGTATGCCAGCCACTGGTACGCCCTCTGCCTGGTCATCAGGCCGGACTTGTGAAGCTGGTCGAACTGCTGATGAGCCTCATACCGCAACCGCCGCAGCTCCGGAGGGGCCAGCGTGCCCATCGGCTCCTGGGTACCCGGATGTGCCATAACAAAGGAGTTACACGCGGGATAGTTGGAGCAGACATATACCTGTGCGCCCGGGCGGTGGGTTTTACAGATCCCCTCAGCGCTGCGCAGTACCGCTGGCTGGCCACAGTGGCATCGGACCTGCCCAGATACGCCTTTTGGGTTCCATACCTTTCCCCGAATTGATTTCTGTCTCATGCTCAAATCCTCCAAATAAAATAGAAAGAGCCGGAAGGCTGCCGAAAAAAGACAGTGCAAAGCCAAGCGCTGGGATAGTGGGGTCGCACCCAGCCATTGACTCTGCACTGTATTTCAGCAGCCTTCCGGCTACAATTTTTATGTTACAAGACCTGCGCTATATGGACCCGACCGTGCAGCGGGTCCGTAACGATTCCCTGCCATACTCCAGCAGGTCAGACGTCGGGGCGCCCCGGCGTATCGAAAGCCTGAAACGCAGGGTCTTGCTACAATTAAATATTACCATAAATCTTTTGAAAAGTCAACTAAATCAAGAAAAATACACGGTTTGTTCATAGTTTTTGTGTCTAAGTCAGTATGGGGGTGTGAAGTCAGTTTCACAGCTCGTCTTCGGCGTCCTCCCACTCGTCATAGGCATAATCCTGGCGTTTCTTAGCGATATGGAGCGTGATGAAGGCACCGCCGGCAACGGCCAGGCCGACCAGGAATATGACGGCCGGAATCGGGAGGGAGCCGTTTCCCGTCTCAGGCTGCGGGTCGTTGGGCACCTCCGGTGTGGGCTCGGGCGAAACGGGCGGAGGCGGGTCGGGCTGCTCGGGTTCTGGGTCAGGGACCGGGGCGGTGGAGTCGATACAGCTCAGAGTATAGGTCGTGCTACCGCCCAGGTCCATAGTCAGGACGCCATTCTCGTTTACCACGACAGGAGCGGGGAAGATGCCGGCATCGGTGCGCAGTTCAAACTCTACCCCGGCCCAGCGTGTTCCCAGCTGCAGGACCAGTTGATCAGGCTGCTGCACGATTTTCGGCTCGTTGCCGTCGGTATCCGCAAAGGCGGCTGTGGTCATGGACAGGGACAGGACGATGGCCAGCAGCAGCATCAACGGGAAACGATATCTCCGTTTCATCTTATTCGTGCCTCCTCAGCGGACTGTGGACATATGGGTGATAACGCCCCAGATGCGGTTGCTCTCGTAGTTGATGCCCAGGATACGCACCGAGACCCGGCAACCGCGGGGCGGTCGGCCCCGTTTGGGATAGGTACACAGGCAGTCAATGCCGCCATCCAAGGAGACGAACACACCGGTGGTGTCCACCATACTGACCGTGCCCACATACAGACTGCCCACCGCGTACTTCTTCAGCGCCTTCTCATAGGGGTTCTCGCCCGCCTGCTTGACGGATGCGGACACTCGAAGACGGCTGCGGTTGGAGCGGTCCACCTCCAGCACCTTCACCAGCACACGCTGGCCGGGCTGATAGTGGGCGGTGGCATCCACCCAGCGCTGGTAGGACAGCTCCCGTAGCGGGATGTAGCACTCCGCGCCGAACAGGTCCACGAAGATGCCCGCCCGGATCACGGAGACCACCCGGGCCTCGGCACAGATGCCTGCGTAGATCTGATAGTTGCCATCGCGGTCGGTACGGAAGTAATACTCCTTCCGCTTCATGGCCATAGCCTCCAAGCGGCTGGCCGCCACGATGCCGCTGGCTTGGTCGATGCCCTTTATGATGTAGTCCACCTCGGCGCCCAGCCGTTTGTTGAGCAGGTAGTGCAGGACATCTCCCTTGGGCTGCCCACGGTAATCCTCCGGCTCCTCCACCGCCTCCAGCACCGGGATGATGACCTTGTAATCGCCGTGATAGGTGACAGCGTAGGACATCTCCGGGTTGTCCGCCAGCCGTTCCACGCCCTGGATGGTACCGGTGAGGATCTTTTTGCCCTTCAGGGACTCCACCAGGTCCAGCAGATCGCTGCGCAGCTTATCCGTATCCGTCTCGACCGTGCGCTCGGCATCAATGGAGACCACGCGCTGGCCACGCCGGCCAGGCATCCTGAGCCGATTTTTGGGCTGCCCGGAGTCAGTCTGGGGAGCCGCAGATCCGGACTCGCCCGCAGCCTCATCGCCCGCAGGTTCAGAACCAGTCTGGGGAACGGCAGTTTCGCCCGCCTGGCCTTCAGTGCCTTCCGCAGGTTCCGGACCAGTATGGGACGGCTCCTGCGTTCCGCCAGGTTCAAGCGCTTCTTCTCCAGCAGATTCCGGGTCAGTCTGGAGCGTGGCGGGCAGTTCGCCCGGGCCGGCCGGATCCATGCCAAGTTCCAAACCAGTCTGGGGCAGTTGGCCGCCTTCCTGTCCTTGGTCCATCTCGGTCTGGGGGGCGTTGGGAGCCTGCGGCACACCATCCATCAGTTCCAGGTCGGACGGGGACGCAGTGTCAGGCTTATCGCCCAGCTCCAGGCCAGTGGCATCAGCACCAGGTGCAGCGGCCTGATCCTCGATCTCGCTGCCGAGCTGGGGCTCCTGGTCTTTCAGTTCCTTTTTTGTTCGTGCCATGATTTGTTTCCTCCTTAATCTTTAATAGAATATCGCGTGGTTACTTAAAAATCAGACGGTGGCGTCGCGCTCTCGTAGAGGGTCGGCCTTCGCCTGGCACGCTTAGGTGTTTCCACCTGTACCGTAGTAGGAACAGGTGCAGGTTCCGTAGGGGGCGCAGGCTCTGTAGGGGGTGCAGGTCCCTCTTGAGTGGGTGCCGGCACTGGCCCCGGCGCTTCAGGGACAGGTTCCGGCTCCACGGCGGGGCCGCGCTGAAGCAGTGGGTAGTCCCGTATACTGGTCTTAACACACTCTTTGGCGTATGGATGGCCAGTATAGTCGAACTTCTTTGCCCGCAGGATCTTCTGGCCGCGGATGATAATTAGCAGTTGGTCGTTGGTCAGCCGAAGCACTTCGTCCGGTGTGAGCAACCTGCGGCGGCCAAGCCCCTGCGTATATCGGTACTGTGGGATGACCTGGGCGATGGCGATGCTCTGTCGGTTCGTCATGATGGAGTTGACCTCCACCGTCATGTCACCGCTCCGGGCGCTGAAATACTCCGCTGTCACATCGTCTGTACAGCCCAGCATCAGCTGAGTGTCCGCGTTTCCCACCAGCTCCGCCCAGAGGTTGTTGGGATAGCGGTTCTGGATCTGGGGCAGGTTTTGACAACACATCAGGACCTGAAGGGACCGGGAGCGGATGGTGCTCAGGCGCCGGGAGAAGTCCGGGATGACGCCGATGTTGTTCATCTCGTCCAAGACGATGTTCACCGGCACTGGGCAGCGCTGCTCCGGCGTGCTGTCGGCATAGCGGACCAGTTTGATGAACAGGAAGGCGAAGAAAAGGGACGACAGGAACTCAAGGGAGGAGTTCTGGTCGTCCAGGATGATGTAATATGCACATCGGGTCTGCCCCGGGAGGGCAAGGTCGATGTCGGACTGGCGTGTGATGCTCCGGACGGCCTCGCTCTGAAGTACCTGCAGGCGGGTACCCAGGCCAAGGATTACACCAGCTCGCACTGTATCGCTGGCCTGGCTAAACAGACTGTATGGGGCGCGGGCCGGGTGGTCCAGGGGCAGCCGGTCAAAGAGGACAGTGAGCTGTTTTTCCGTGTTCTGGGTCAGCATCTGGTAGACGGAGGGCAGGTTGCGCTCCTCTGGCCGGCGGGTGGTGTCCAGATCCACATAGAGGATCAGGCTTTTCAACAGGTTGGCTTCGCCGTTGTCCCAGAAATGGTCCCCCTTGCCGTCCCCCTTCGTATTGGCGATGATGACATCGGTCAGAACTTGGGCCATCAGAGTGTCGCCGCCCAAATCGAACATACAGTTCCATGAATCGCTCAGCTTAGGCTGGAGCAGGTTATATACCCGGACGGTGTAACCGTTCTTTCGGAACAGCTCCACTGTGTCGGCGTAAATCTCGGATTTGGGATCTGTGACTACTACCGACTCACCACGCCGTATGCTCTGGAACAGTGCCGGACGAATCACACCTCTGGACTTCATCGTACCGCTGGCGCCAAATACAGCAATGTGCTTGTTGAGCCTGGTATCCTCCGGCAGGCAGATCACGCTGCCCCGGTCGTTCTGCCCCAGTATGATGCCCCGGGCCTTTTGCGGGCTGGACACCTCCAGGACTGCGCGCAGTTCTTTCTCTCCCATCCAGCCGGCGGTGCCGTAGGTACCGCGCTGACTGCGAGAGAAGTTGCGGTCGTCGAAGTCACGGCTCCCAAACCGGTCATAGAGCCGGACAAGCACATAGGCGCTTCCACCAATGAGGGCCACCAGCCCAGTGTATTTCAGTCCGGATAGGGTAAGCGCCTGATGCCAGCAGGAGAGCGGTCCAAATCGGATGTCGCCGATCTGACTCTCTCCCTGCATACCGCCGCCGGCCAGCCATATTTGATACTCTGTGAGTAACTGGCACACCAGTCCGCCCAGATAGAGCAGGGCGGCCAATCCCAGTATGACAGCGACGATGATGCCAATGGTACGAGTGCGGGTGCGGTTATTGTTCAAGGCGATACCTCCTCCTGTGTATCATAGTCCTCTGGGCCAGTTAGGCCCAAGGCATCCTCCAGTGCGTCCATGGTCACCTCGCGCACTTCCACACGCTCTCCCAGATAGTTCTGGATAAATGCTGTCTGCCACGGGAAGCACAGCACCTCGAAAGGCATATCGCTGTATTCCAAAGCCTGACGCAGACGCAGGAGCCGGGCCAGGTCCCCATCCAGGTGGGATAGGATAAACGACCCGCCTCGCTGGGCGTCATGTTCTATGACGCCGGGACCGGCGGCACGCCACTCCGGTGGGAATACGGCCGAGAGTATCTGTTCGTTCCAGTCTTGGAGCGTCAGGATTTTCAGCAGCCGGATCCCATGCTGGTTAAGCGGGATGAAATGGATGTGTGGGTAGATACGGTCAAAGCGCAGTTCCATGCGGCGGCTCTTGTCCGACTCCTCCATGGTGTGCAGTGCGGTATCCATACTCTCACCCAAAAGCAGCGCATGGTCTGCCCGGGGGAGGCCGGCGTTCATCCGAGCCAGCTCCGCAAGGTGCTGCGCGGTCTTGAACTCGCCCATACCGCTCCATTTCATAACGGCGTCGCGGGTGTTGTAGACGGCCCAGCAGGTCTCCTGGGCAAATAGAGCACCTGTCAGCCGGGTGAAGATGGTCTTATTCATCTCCGTGCTGTCCAAGCGTTTCAGTGATCTGGAGATGTAGAATGCGGGGGATGCGGGTACGATCTGCACAATGCGCTGTTTCTGCAAAGCTGGTAACACATAGGGTCGAAACTCAACCCCGGCCCCCATACACATCGCCAGCGACTCGGCCACCCGATGGTTTCGCTGCACATGAGCATCACTGCTGGAAAACCGGTGTCCGCCAGATAGGACCAGATACTGCTCTAATGCTTCCGGGTGGAGCACGTCCAGGAGTGGAAGCGCAGTTTTGTGGAGGCGGATGGTACGCCTGTCCCGCTTACCACTGACAGACAGCATTTTGCAACTGCCCAAGTCTGCCCCAGACTCATTACGGAATCGCTGGGTATGCTCCAGCCGGTATACCAGAGCCTCCAGAGAGCGCACACTCCCCAGCAACCGCATAGAGCGTGTTGGAAATTCGCCAGCAACAGACAACAGCAGCAGGAGGCGATACGCATGACTGCCCGGGCGGAGTGTGATCATTTTTGCGCCTCCGTCCCATTCAGATTTGCGGCATCTCTCCTCCTCTCTTTGCCGCAATCCGGTCCTTCTTCACGCCGCCGGCCCCTTGGTGTTTCAGGGATTTTTCGGGGTTTGAATTGTAAGTGATTGGATGGCGGTAAATTTCGGCTTTTCATACCTATCTTTTTCCCGCTGCTATGCCCGGTTTTCATAGAGCGTCACCCCCTTCAGCCTGTTGTGGAATGCGGCATAGATCCATGAGGGAAACTGTTCCCTGGGAACCACATAAACTTCTGTGCAATCCGCCCGTCCGGCAGCACTGCAGTAGAAATGGGCACACCGCGCAGGAGCGTCATCGGGCAGCAGATAGAGGGTGATGATGTCCGTCACCATGTTCTGCTCAATGTTGTCGTGATCGCGCCAAGCCCGCTCCGGGCGGGCACTGTCATAGACATGGCGGTAGATCAGTACACAGTCATCGTAACTGGCGGGCACCTTCCCTTTGAAAAATCGGTTCATAGCCGGATAGAGGGCCTGCTGGATGTAGGCCGGGGATCCAGTCCCCTTTTTGGGGAGGAGCGCGGGAATCCGCAGACAGAACCAGCCCAGCTCGGTATAGCCCATTTCAATGGGGATGGTCTGTGCTATCAAGGCATCCACTGCTTCCTGCGCCTTTGGCCGGCCGGTATAGGCGGGGAGCACCCGCGCCAGCAGGATGGCCTGCTCCAAGATCGCTTCAAAATGAAACGCCGCCTCATAGGCGGCGGTCAGATTACTCTGATCTGAAAAAAGCCTCGTCTGCACCAAAGCGTCAGACGCCCGCTTAAACTGCACTTCTGTTTTTGACAGGACGCGGCCGAAATCAGTTTGAGCCATTCTTTGTGTCTCCTTCCTCTGTGTAAAATTTGACGGTGGGGACCTCCTGGCCGTTGTAGTCCACTGTGGCGAACAGACAGGGAACACCGGGCAGTACCAACTCCTGGGCCATAGCGATCCTGGGCAGGACAAAGATGTACCGCAGATCCTCTTGGGGCTGAAGCAGCCGGGCCAGGTGGTGCTCTCCATCGTAGAGCACCACGATCTCATAGCCCATGTTTTCCTTGAGGAAAAATATCTGAGAGGGATAGGTGGCCGGATAGTGGGCCATCGGCTCAACATGGTCGATAAACTGCAGCAGCACCCACACTGACAGGATAATGCGCTGCTCCGGCTGACACATGGGGTCAACACCCAGGTAATAGCCACCAGCAATATCGTGAAGCAACACTTCCCGCTTGAGCCCGCGGATGATCTTCTCAGCAGTTTGAGGCGTCTTATCCTTCAGCAGCCTAACTACCTGCGTTTTGGTCAGCGCCCCGTACTGGGTCAGCCAGTGAATGATATACTGTTCTTCCTGTAATAGCATAGGTTCACCTCATTTCATGCGTATAAAGGGGGATAAATACGTTTTTTAGGGCTTATGCGTTTTCACTCTCCAACTCGTCGGCCGGGATGCCGCTCTGTTCCGCCAGGTCAGCAACAGCTTTCATTTCGGTCAACATAGCCTCCAGCTCGGCCCGGTCGGTGGTAATCATCTGCTGCTCTTCTCTGGATGCTTTGATGATAACCGGCACCTTATTGCTGTTGCTGGAGATCAGCGCCTCGCCGCGCTCGAATTGGGTAATGCTACGAATCTCTGTGCGGGTGAGCTTCAGAACATCTTTGACATACTCAGCCTCGTCGGGCTCCAGATTGAGGACGACCTTGGTCTTGCTATTGTTTAGGATGGCACGCCCATAACGGCCATCCTCCAGACCGAAGAAGTCGGACAGGTCCTGGGTAGCGGCCAGGGCGCCGCCACCGTATCCGCGGATAATTTTGAATATCTCCAAGCAGAACTCGGCTGCCTGCTTATTGGCGGCGCCACCAATGAGCTTCCATATCTCGTCGATAAACACCATCTTCCGTTTGGTGCGGTCGGCTTTCACCTGGTCCCAGACATAGTCCAGGGCAATCATCATGCCCACCGGGAGCAGCTTACCCTTTAGCTCGGAGATATCCAGCACGATGTACTTGTTGCTCAAATCTACATTGGTCTGCCGATTGAAACTCTGTGCGCTGCCAGTAACGAATCGGCTGACAATAGTGGCCAATCGGGTAGTCAGTGGGTTCTCCTTCAGATTTTCATAGAGGTCCCCCAAGATGGGCATGGGTTTCATGGTTGTTCGACTGGTATCAATATAGAGTGAAGTGTTATCGTGGGTGATGCCGAACTGGGTATAGGTCTTGATTAGTGCCTCGTCAAGCATCTGTTCCTCTTCGTTGTTCATGTCAGGGATCAACAGTGAGAAGAAGATCATAAGCTGTTGCACCTTCCGGGCCAGCATGGAGTCGATGTCACTGTAATCCAGTTCGTCGATCAGCTCCATCTCCGGGGTGATGGTGGGACGGATCTCCATAACATTGATACAGGCGGTGGAGCCGGGAGCCAGCTTGATGTAGGAGCCGCCGACCTTGTGGCAAGCCCGCTTAAACTCATGGCCCTTCAACGGTGCCAGAATAAAGCACTGGATACCCCGCATCCGCATCCGCAGGGCCATCACCTGCATAGTGTAGGTCTTGCCCGCCCCGGAGGTGCCACAAATAGTAAAATTGGCATTCTTGTTGACCTTCGTGTTGAACGGGTCAACGATGCACAGGGAATTGTTATGCCGGTTAAGCCCCAGCAGGATGCCATTGTCATCGGACAGCTCGAAGCTGGTGAACATATAGGTGGAGGCAGCACCGCTGGTCAGCACGTTACGCTTGGATTTGCGTTCCAGGCTGGCGTCTATATTGAGGAATGGCATAGTGGAGCGCAGAGCGGCCTCCTGCTGAAACATGCAGTCCGATACCTGGATGTCCATGGACTTCATCAGGTCAGTCATTTGCTGCTTGCGCCACTGCAGCTCCTCATAACCAGCGGCGGCCAGAGTGATGAACACCGACATATAGAACAGATCCTCGTTCCGGCTGGACAGGCCCTGCTTGATGTAGTAACCGGCTTGGATGGATCCGGCCAGTTCCTCATAGTCAGTTGATGTGTCTTGGAGCTCCCGCAGCTTGGTGCGGTTGAGCCGGATGCGCTGTGCAACCCGGTCGATGGTCTTGCCCCGGATCTCCCGGCGCAGGTGCAAATCCACGTCCACGCCCTCACCGGCGTTAATCAGCGCCGACATCCAGCCGCCGCGTACTGTCTGGGGGAACCCATTCTTCCGAACATACAAGTAAGTGTAGTAGATACCATCCATAATCAAGTAGCCGGGATGGGTCAGATCAAGGCCCCGCGGAGCAATGAAGTTGGAGACCCGGATATGGGGCACAGGATCGACCCCTACGACCCGTTTCTTGGCGGCCATGGCGTCTACCACCACCCGGTTGAGCCGGTTTTGGAACGGGTCATCCACACAGGAGCGGCGGTTGAAGTACATATACAGCACCTCCGCCGTAAATGCGTCCTCGTCCTTGGGCTGCACGATGCTGTTGCCGCACTGGGCAAAATAGGTACGGGCGTTCTGTGCCGCAGTCTGAAGTGCGGCATATATCTCGCCGTACTCCGCATCCATCTGCCGGCGGCTTGCAGCCTCATACTGGAAGATCAGGAAAAACCGGCGGGACAGTGCTTCCCTGCTGCCCTCCTCCCGGATGAAGCGGATGGTGCCTTCCCCCAGCCGGCGGCAGGCATCCACCGTCTCCTGTTCCAGGTCCGACTGGAGACCGGCCACATACTGGTCGGAGTCTGCTTTCCGGGTCACAGACTTGAATTGCAGGCGCATGGGTGATATCTTCAGCCAGCTGGCGAAGGTAGAGATAATCCCCCATTGCTCCTCATCGGAGCGGAGCAGGAAGTTGATGGGCTCAATCTCCAAGATCTTTATGAAGCGGCCGTCAGTGGTTTCGACGATACCGTTTTTGAGTTCTTTGAGGGGAATGAAGTCCTGAACGAACTCCAGCTTTTCCTTTGGCGGAGGGCTTGCCCGCCCTCTTTTTCGGGGGGCTGCCTTTGCGCGTGTTTGTGCCATAGTGGTATCCAATCCTCCTATAATGAAGCTGCCGCCGCCGCACCAGGAACATAACCATGTGGGAGACATACTGGAGCAGCGAGTCGCCGCCCAGGCCCATCAGAGCAAAGACACCCAGTGGCAGCAGGGTTATGGTCATGACAATCACCTTCGCCGTCACCGGAAGGTGGAGCCACATTAGCTCCGGGTAGCCCACTAAAATAAGCAGGATACCTGCCTCCACAGTGTTGCGCATCTCCAGCATTCCGCCCAGCAGCTTGCCGGAGTCGGTGTAGTTGGGCGGGATGGTGTAAATGTTGCTGTATTCTCTGTCATCAGCCATAAGTAACTCCTTGTTCTATGGGGGCAGACGCAAAGTCTGCCTCCAGGTCGATATCCTTCCTGCGGCGGAACTGGGTCACATAAGTCGGCGAGTTGAGCGCCACGCCGCCCGCACTGCTGGAGCAGTGGACCCACAGCTGTTTACCGTCGGCATCCTTGCCGGCATAGAGCAGCACATGGTTGACCGGCACCGTACCTGGCACCGCCATGAAGCCGATGTCGCCAGGCAGCAGTTCAGTCTCCGTAATGGCGTAGGTACTGTCCCACTGGCTCCAGGAACCAGTCAGAAGGCTAACGTCCAGCGCCGTTTTGTAGACCCAATCCGTAAATCCGGAACAGTCGAGCCCGTAGGGCCTGATGGTGCCGGTGCTGCTGGAGCCAGCCGAGGTCACAAGCCGGGGCGTGTTCCAGGCATCATTCCAGCCGGGAGCGCTCTTTCCGCCCCAGAAATATGGGACGCGGCCCACCAGGGACAGCGCGGCCCGCATCAGCTCTTTCCGGGTACCGCTGCAGGTGAGACTGTTCAGATAGGCGTTCAGCTCAATATCGGTGATAGGCGGTACCATGCCGTTGGAGAGTGTACCATACATGGTCATCTTCAAGGCATTGGACATATTGGTGATGGCCTCGCCGTATGTGATACTGAACTGGCTGTACTGGGCGTCGGTATCTATGCCGAACGCCGTCAGGATGACCGCCTGGTCAAATGGATGGATCGTGCAGACGACATATTTAACGCTCTCTACGGTTGGAGCTTCGCCTTCCGTCTCTGCTGGAACAGTGACCTGCGTTTCCTTTTCCTCATAAGTAACAGCGTACATTTGGCCACTGACAGCTTGGAGCTTCGCCTGCAGATCGCTTTTGGAAACACCCTTCTGCTCTAAGGACGCAGAGTAGGCAGCAAGGGTATAACAGGTATCATAGTCAGTGGAGACAAGCCCGTTGTTGATCAGAGCATCCATGGACAGGTCCCTGTCATAGCCGCCGGTGGTGATGATCTGCTCCACTCTGGCCAGCGCAGCATCGTATCCGCTCTGGATACAGGCTGAGACGGTCGCTGAGAGGTCGTCAAAATTGGCCGTCAACTCTGTCGGGCCGGATGGATCGACCGTATTTGGGTCGAGATGAAAGATGTTATTGGTCACGATGGACGGTAGAGAGACAACTGTGACGATTATGAAGATCAGGAGCAGGCACAGGAAGATCAGGACTTTGAACAGGGTATGGCGCAGGGACCATGCCGCAGATAAAACAGCACCCCATGGACCGCCCGCAGCGGTACCCGCCGCCATCTCAGCCGCGGCTTTCCCGCCCTCTACCCCTGCCTTCACTGAGGCCGCCGCCGTGTTGGCGGTAGCCTCGCCTGCGGCAGTTGCCGCTGCCTTCCCGGAGGCAGCCCCTGCCCGTTTTGCCGCTTCCGCAAGTTTCTGTGCCCCTTGCAGATAATTGTCGTGGCCATCACCGAACTGCTGCTGGTCATCGTACATTAGGATCACCTCTCCTGTGAAAAACTGAGGCGGACACACCAGCTGGTGTATCCGCCCTGTTGTCAATTCTTCTTTCTGGGCACTTTACGTTCCCTGCTCGGGCGACGTGCCGGCTCCGCATACCGGGCTGGCGTTGTCTTATAGCGGACAGTCTCGACCGCCATGGTCCGCAGCTTCTCGCCCTCATAGACAGGCCTACCGTCCTGATAGACCGGCCGCTGCTCTACCGCTGGTGTTCCATGGAGTGCATACCACTGTCCACCGCGGCTGTCCTCAAAGACATGATGGTCGCCCCGGGGCTGCTGGTACATGGAGCGGTCATAGAACGCCGTACCAGAGCCATCCTCATGGCGTACCTCCAGAATGCCGTCCCCGGCCCTGGAACTGTCGATAGAGACCACTGGCTGGTCGAAGCCGGGCATGAACTGCCCGAACAGCGCCTGATTGTAGGCCGCAACATTGCCAGGGGCGTAAGCGGCGCCTCCGGGACCGCTGCCCGGAACAGAGTGGCTTGGCCCGCCGGTATCTATGCCGCTCGGGATGGTTCCCGATAGGCCTGTGCCTTCGCCACCAGGTACGGCCTCCGGTGTTCCACCCGCGTTGTATCCTGTCGGGATACTTGGACTTCCCATACCTGCGGGTATACTGGCGGCTCCCCCACCAGTGTCTGTGCCAGCAGGTACATCGACAGTCATTCCAGCCGCAATGATGGCGCTATCAACCGGCATATCCACAGCCATTCCATCGGCCCCCAAACTGAACGGTACCTGCCCCGGCAACCCAACTTCAACCTCGCTACCGGTATCAAACTGCGGCGTTGCGGCGTGGGGCAACATGGCGTACCAGTCCAAGCCGTTGGAGCCTTGGATCGTCTCATGAGGCGCATCCGGCTCCTGATAGTGAGCACTGCTGTACCAGGTCGCGTTGCTGCCATCCGGATAACTGGCTTCCAGCGTGCCCTCGCCCGACTGGCGGAGGAGCGTGCCTTCCGGTGCACTGGGGAACGCCTCAGCAACCTGGCCAATTTCAGATTGGTCTCCAGTAAAGGCGGGCGCAGCGTAGAATGCCTCCATCCCCTCCCCGGACGCGACCTGATACCACCGGCTCCCATCGGCGGCGTCTACCACAGTATGGGGTGTATCCGGCCTATCGTATTGGGCGACGCTGAACAGCTCCACATCGGCCTTCCGGCCATTTGGGCCAGTTGCCGTAGTGCTGATGTGGCCACCAGTGATCTGAGTGTTAGAATACTTCATATTGGCAGCAGGGCCATTTGCCAGCTGCGGCATATAGCCGGGAAGGCTGCGGTCTGCGATCTCACCTGCAATGGTGCCGGAGACCTTTGCCGGGCGGCTTGCGACAGAGGATATGGAGTCGGCCGTCAGCGTGGCTCCATTACGGGCAGCCATACCGCCGAAGGCGCGGCCAACGAAACCAACGCTGCCGCCTGCGCCCATACGGGAGCCGCCATCCACTACCGCGTCACGGACAAAACTGTTAGGCTTATAGCGGCTGACAAAGCCGGACAAGATACCGCCGCCAGCCCCAGGGGTGGCCCCGGCTGCCGAAGCGCCGGCTGCGGTCTGGCCTGCGCCGCCAAATGTGGAAGCGGCGCTGCCTCCGCTCCTTCCCCGGGCGAAGCCGGTGATAACTCGGGCTGCCATGAGCATTTCCATGCCCATGCTACTGCCGGTCTGGGCCACAGAGAGCCCAAGCGCGGCCAAGTAGCTGTCACATTTCTGCGCTATTTTCAGCAGTGCCAGCGCGCAGAACAGCCACAGGAAAATGCTGCCCTGCCCAGTGGTCAATGCGCCGCCATTGGCAATGAACTGGCCCACAGAGGAGTTGAAGGCCCGGAGGAACCAGACGTTGAGTACCAGTAGAAGCAGTTGGGAGCCTACCATCCGGCACCAGGACTGGAATACGCGGGAAGTGGCCTTTGAGGCACCCATGGAGTAGGCCAGGGGCGAGGTGTAGCAGAGTACCCCCACCAGCACATAGCGCTCTACGGTCTCCAGCAGCAGCTTGAAATAGTTCCAGGCCAGCGCTATCATCATAATAATCAGCAGGATTAAACCCACGACGGTTGCGATAGATACAATGGTGACCAAGCCGTTGGTCAGCGCCTGCTCAATCCCAGCGAAGGTAAAGTCGCCGGGATCCATGGATGAGTCCATCAGGGCCGTATAAGGCGCTCTGGCGATATCCAGCGTCATATTGAAAATGGGTTTGGCATAGGCAATCAGGACCGCAAAAATGCCGCCCCGGACCAGCAGATGCCATGGATTTTCCGCCTCGGTGAGCGGGCCGCCAAATGCCCGGAACATCTGCCAAACGACGGTTAGGAACAGGATGGCCCAGGCCGTATACTGGATAATGCTATATGCGTTGACAACAAAGGGGAAATACTCCTCCATTGCCGTCATGTCGGTACCAAGCGCGTTCAGAAAGATGCCAGATACAGCGTCCATCAGTTGGGTCATAATGCCAGCAACCCAATTTGCTACGCCTTCAAATATCCAATCTAACATATTCGGTTACCTCGATAGAAGGGCGGGAGCGGCCAAAAGACCGCTCCCGCCTGGGGTGGTTGCGTCAATAGCCCGTCCTGGGCAGCTTGGGTGTGGTGGTCTTGTTGTAGACGATGGTCACCCAGCGATCCACAGCCATGACCCAGTTGCCCTGCCAGATTCCGCCCACGTCAGTCTTGTTCGTGAACCGATATTCGTGGGCCAGGCCAGACAGGACTTTACAGTAGATACTGGGTGCCTGCAGTTGTGTGAACCCAGCGGGCACGCGGCCGAAGAGGAACATGACCTCGGTGACATACTCATTGTTGGCCAGCCCCAGCGCCGCGGTGGATGCGTCCAGCGTGTAGCTCTTGGACGTGTTCAGGTTGTCGGCCAGAGTGCGGTACTCATTGCTGGCGTTGGTCCGATAGACGACCTTGTAGCTGAGCCGCCCCGTCCAGGTGCCGGTGATAATCTTGTCCAGCCGGACCGCGTCGGTGGGCAGCGTGTCCCTCCAATAAAAATTGTCCAGAGGGACTGTGGAATTGTTGGCGATATCCGAGAACTGATAGCGGACGGACTGGCCGGGAACGACCTCCTTATAGCCGCTCTTATGGACGGAAACATTGGTGAAGACACTGGTGTCGCGCACCTCAATCTGCACAATCTGGCCCTCGTGCTCCAAGTAGACGGTGACTGCCTCGTTATTGATGGAGTAGTAGGGCGGTGCCGTGACCTCCTTCACGGTGTAGCGCTCCAACGGCAGCAGCTTGGAGGCCGCCAGACCATTCTTGTCGCTCTTGACCGTATCTACCAGGCGGTTGGCCTTGTCATAGATTTCAAACACGGCGCCTTCCAGCGGTGTGCCGGCGGGGAATCCGTTAATAGGGTTATCATCAGCAGACTTCTTCCAAATCTGGATCTGGCCCAGAATCGGTGTGTTCTTCCAGGTGATCTCTGTGGTCTCCCCCGGCTTGATGTAGAAAGTCTTGAGCTGGGTGTCCGCAATGTAGCCCTTATTCTCCATCTCACGCACATAAATCTTACCAGAGAAATCCAGGCTGTCCAAGTAAATATAGCCGTTCTGGTCGGTCGTCACCTGGTCGATGGGTTTCTGGCTGCTGTCATAGATCAGGAAACTGACGCCATAGATGCCCTTCCCAGTGACACTGTCGATTTTATGGATCACCAGCCCGGAGAACGCTCTGTTCGTCACTGTAAGAGTAGTAGTCTCATTGTCTCGGATAGTGAAATAGTGGGGCGTGCTGTCGAGCTTGAACCCCTCAGCTGCCTCGACCTCCACGCAGTAGTAATCGCCCGCGTCCAGGGAGACATGAACCCGGCCCCGGTCCCCGGTGGTCACGGTGTCCACCAGAGCGCCGTCCATCTTCCGAATCTCAAAGGTGACGCCCTTGATGCGCCGGGACTTGTCCGCCTCAGAGACCTTAATGAGCTCCAACCCGCCGATGGGGGCATTGTAGAAGGTCAGGGTCTGTGCCTCACCCTCCTTGATCTCAATGGACTTCGGCGTACCGTCCAGCACGAACCCGTCTACTGTGGCGGTTTCTTTCGCGGTAATAACCGTGCCCGGCTTCAAATCAGAGAGTACAATGCGGCCATATTCGTCCGTTTTGTAGATGCCCTTGTTGGGGCCAACATAGGCGCCGCTGCTGTCGGTGATCAGGAACTCGACTCCAGCCAGAGGCTTGTCCTTGGTTCCAGTCACCAGCTTCTGAATCGTGAGCGTCGTCCCAGGGGTATTGTAGATGGTGAGCGTCTGAGTGTCTGCGGGATTCACCGTGACCACCTGCCGCTTTGTTCCGGGGTCGATGGTGAATCCGGGCAAGGTCCTGCTTTCCTCGACCACGATGGTGCCCACAACCGGGACCCGGATTTCTCCATTCAGATCGGTTTTATAGAGTCCCAGGGAGGACAGATGCCCATAGGCGTCATCCACGAACTCGCCGGAAGCATAGCTCAATTTGAACTCCACCCCAGCCAAAGGCTCGGAAGTGAGCTTGTTCAGTTTTTTGATGACGAGATACCCGGTAGGCTTATTGACAAAGCGGAGCGTCTGCCCACCTTCGCCGCCCTTGATCTCAATGCTCTTGGGTGTGGCGTCCAGCACCACGCCGTCCGGGACCTTGAGTTCCTTCGCGGTAATGGTGATTCCCGGCTCCAGATTGGGAATCACAATGCGACCGTTTTCATCGGAAATGTACTCCCCATTGTTGGGCCCGATGACCGCACCGCTGGAATCCGTTACCAAGAAGGTCACACCCTTCAAGGGCTGCTCTCCGGCTTCAGTTTCCAGGTATTTCTCAATGGTCAATGTAGTTTTGGGAATATTTTCAACGGTCAGGTCATTGCCGCTGCCGTCCACTGGGCCGGTGTTCCCGCCGTTGCTGTTCCCGCCGCTGGATACGCTGTTGCTGCCATTGCGGACGATGATGGTCCGGGGCGTGGGATCGAGAACGTAATTGGGTGGCACTTTGGATTCCACTACCACGACGGTGGAATTGGGCATGAGGCCGGTGACGGTCACAGTCCCATCGGGCCCGGTTGTGTAGCGGCCCAGGACCGTCCCGTTGCCATCCTTCAAGGTAAACTCAGTGTTGGGTACGGGCTTCCCCGTAACTGCATCCAATTTCCGCAGCGTCAGCGAACAAAGGGGTTCGTTATACACCACGATTGCCTGGGTGTCCGCAGGGTTGACGGTGACGGTCTGGATCTGCGTGGCCTGGTCAATGACATGGGTGGGGAGGGTCTTTACCTCCTTGACCACGACGGTTCCGACAACAGGAACACGGATCTCCCCAGCATCGTTGGTCTTGAACCGCCCCTTGCTGGACAGATGGCCGAAGTTGTCATCCACATAGCTTCCGTCCGCATAGGTCAATTCAAACTCAACCCCCGCCAGCGGCTGCTTTGTGACAGAATCCAGTTTGCGGACCACCAAATATCCTGTCTTTTTGTTATAGAAGCGGAGGATATTGGCACCGTCATCGCTGATTTTGATGGTCTTGGGGATGCCGTCCAGCACCACGCCGTCCGGGACCTTGATCTCCCGCACGGAAATGGTGGACCCAGGCTCCACCCCAGGGATCACCACGCGGCCATCCTCGCCGGAGATGTACTCGCCGTTGCTGTTGCCGACCACGGCTCCGCTGGAATCGGTCACAAGGAAGGTGACGCCTTTTAAGGGTTTGTGTTCGCTGCCCTCCTCCTCAATGTACTTCTCAATAATAAGGGTGTTCTTTGGGGAGTTATAAAAATAGGCGTGCTGCACATCGTCCGGGTTGACCACAATCGTCTGGCTCCGGGTCTCCGGGTCGATGGTGTAGCCAGGGATTGTGGCCTGCTCCGTGATGACCACCGTGCCCACGATCCCGCTGATGGTGATGGTCCCATCCGGCCCGGTATAATAGATTCCGTTGGAGGACACGTTGCCATTTTCATTGTCCACGACACAGCCGGGGGCGTAGGTCACTTTGAACTGCACTCCGGCCAGGGGCGTCTTGCGGTCCAGGCTGCTGTACTTGTGGATCACCAGGGACCCCAACGGCTGATTAAACAGCTCGATATTGTAGGTGCCGGGACCCTTGACCTCAATGGTTTTCGGCGTGTCATCCAGCAGGAATCCGGGTTTGCTTTTTACTTCCTGCACGATATAGCTGCCGGGTTCCACAGGAATTTTGATGAAGCCCGCCTCGTCCGTTCGGAACTCGCCGTTGGATTCTCCCACCACAGTGCCGTCCGTCCGGGTGACGCGAATCACCACGTCACTCAGCGGCTCCTTGGTGGTGGAGGACATCTTCTTGATCACGAGATTTCCGACAGGCTGGTTATAGAAGTAGACGCTCTGGTGGTCATCCGGGTTGACCACGATGGTCTGGCTCTTTCGGTTTTCGTCGATCAGGTAGCCCGGAATACTGGAAACTTCCGTAAATACCAGTGTGCCGGTTACCCCAGAAATGTTGATCTGCCCCTCGGAATCCGTATAATAGATGCCATTGGAGGACAGCTTGCCGCCAATGTTGTCCACGACCTGCCCATTCGCAAAGGTGATTTTGAAGCCTACACCCTCCAGCGGCGTCCGGCGGTCCAGACTGCTGAATTTATAGAGCGTGACAGAACCCTTGGGCTGGTTGCGGAACTCCAGGGTAACGGTCTGGCCCGCCTTGATGGTGGCGGTCTGGGGCACATCGTCCAGGATGTAGTTCTCCCTGGCCCTGGTTTCACGCGCCACTATGGTGGTACCGGGGTCGATATTGGAAATCAGGATAGTCCCGGCGCTGTCCGTCACAAACTTGCCATTGGCGTCTCCAATCATGGTCCCATGGCTGTCGGTGATAAAAAATTCGCAGTCACTCAGCGGCTCATGGGTGCTGGCATCAATTTTCTTTATCAGGAGGGAACCCTTGGGGCTGTTGCCGAAATAGAGCTGCACCACATCCTGCTCCTTGCCAGAGATATAGGCGGTCTGGGGTGCGGAGTCCATCACATGATCCCCGTCGCTGGCTAACTCCTCCACGGTATAAGCGCCTGCTTTGAGGCGGTTGAGCGTGAAGCTGCCGCCCGGCCCGGTCTTATATGTCCCGATGACAGTGCCGCCCGTACCGCTGGTGCCGGACATGTACCGAACCTGAAAAATACAGCCCTCAACTGGCGCCCCAGTCACGGAATCATATTTCCAGACGATGAGGGCGCTCAGGGGGGTGTTCTGAAAGCGGACAGTCTTGCTCTCGTTGCCGTGGATGATGACCGTCTGCGTAATGGGTTCCTTGAGCTGGAATCCGTCCGCCGGTTCCAATTCGGTGATGGTAAATTCACCGGGGTACAGCCGTTTACCCAGCTCATGGACCTTGATCTCACCTCTGGCATCCGTAAACACTTCACCATAGTCGATGGTGGCGGGGGCCTCTGCGGCCTCACCGTTGCTGGTATAGGTGATATGGAATTTTGCGTGCTCAATCGGTTCCCCAGTGATGCTATTTTCCTTGAAAATCGTAACTTCCGGGGCCTTTCGGTTGCGGAAAACGAGAGTCTTTTCATCGCCAGGACTGAGTGTGATGGTCTGGGTCCGGTCCGCGTCCTTGTCCGGGAGGTAGTACGGCGCGGGCACGGATTTCTCCGTAATTTCGTAAGTGCCCGGTTCCACCCGCAGGGAAACGGTCCCGTCCGGGCCAGTGGTCCAATCGTCCTGATAGGTCCCGTCCAGGGCCTTGACGGTCAGAACCGTTTTCGGGATCGGCTGCTGACTGTCCGCGTCGATTTTTTTGAGGGTCAACAGAGGCAGCTTCTGATTCTCGAAGCGGACCTCCTTTTCATCACCGGGGTTGAGGCTGATGGTCTGGGAAGGAGTGTCGCTGATAAAGTAAGGCTCTGGAACAGACCGTTCCGTGATTTTGTATGTTCCGGGCGCCACCCGCAGCTCCACAGTCCCGTCCGGGCCGGTGGTGACATCGTGGCGGTAATCGCTGTCAATACCCTCGATCACAAAAGCGGTGTTGGGAATATAGACAGCGGGATTCGTGCCCTTCTCAACCTTGGCAATCTTCAAAAGAGGCTGCTTCATGTTATCGAAGATCAGTTCCTTGTTGTCCCCTGCCTCCAGCCAGATGGTCTGGGTGGGTTCCTCTCCAACGACCCAAGGGTCCGGGACAGATTTCTCCGTTACCTCGTAAGAATCCACAGGGATGCCGGTGAGGACCGCTTTGCCATCCGGCCCGGTGGTGATATCGTCATGGAAGCCGTAATGGATGCCCCGAATTTCAAAATGGGTGTTAGGGATTACGTCCCCGGTCTGCGCATCCCGTTTCAAAATCGTCAGGTTGGGCAGCCGCTTATCGGAGGCCGTCACAGTTACCGTGCCGCCGCCGTTGATGGTGGCCTGGTCTATATGGGCAATCACAGGCTCGGTGAGGGTGGCGAAGGGTGACGGTGCGGAGACCTCCACAAAAGCGTACATCCCCTCGGTCACGTCTGTTACGGTGATGGAGCCGTCCGCTTTTGTGACCTCTGTGCCGATGATCTGGCCGTCCTTGACAATGTTGAACACAGCGCCGGAGAGTGGATTGCCGCTGTCATCCAGTTTAATGAGCTTGACCTTTACCTTGGCATCATTCTCGAACACCAGGGCAATGTCAGTTTTGCCGTCCCAGACAAAGGTCTGTTTGGTTTTATTGACATCCGGGCTTTTGGTGTAGCCCTCCGGGGGTGTGACTTCCTCGGCGGTAAAGCTGCCCAAGGGCATATCCTTCCAAGGCACATCGGTGAGGTACCCGCCCGCGCCGGTGATGAAAGTTCCAGTAAAATCGTTGTCCACACCCTCAATTTTAATGACCGCCCCGGCAAGCCCCTTGGTAGGATCGTCCGCGTCTACTTTGCGGATGCTGCCCTCACCAGTAATCTCAGGCGTATCAGAAAAGGTGACCGTCACAGTTTTATCGCTGCCGCTGGGCAGAACAACATACTGCGGCCCAGGATTGTCGATCTCATAGGACTCCGGAGGCTCCAATTCAGTCACGGCGTAAGTGCCGGCCTCCAAATTGGGTACGGTCACGGTACCATCGCTCCCTGTCACCACTTCCTTGGAGTAGGAACCGTTTTCAGAGGCAACGAGGAAACGCGCTCCGGGCAGAGTCTTGTTGGGGTTGGTACTGTCTACCTTTTTGACGGTCAGGCTGTACTTCTCCCGGATGATAGTTAATTCACCCACCATAACAGCCTGCACGTCGTTGGAAGGGTGATAACTGGAGCCGGGGCCGGTGTAGGCGTACTCATAGACCTCGCAATCACCCCAGACTCCCTGCGCTCCCAAATCCAGAATATACTGGGCGCGGTCGCGGAAGGAAATACCATCCAGCAGATCATCAATACTGGAGTAGCTCGTATGTTCCAGGTTGTTGTAGACGCACATCAGCTCTTCGGCGCAGGCGATTGCGGGGTTGGAGAGCAGACCGGCCTTATACCGCCAGACAATGGCCTGGACCCAGGCGTTCATCGTCCAGGTGTAGTCGCTCCCCCACACCTCGTCACTGCCGAGGGCAATGGCCTGATCTGTGAACACGCCGCTGGAATGGGCGTAAAAATAGGCCATCATCGTTTTGACGGTAGGATCAGAAACGGGCTTGGGATTGCCCCATGTGTGGCCCTTTAGCGACCACCCCATCCCCTTCCCCTTTTCGGCACAGAAGCCCATCGTACTCTTTCCGTTGAGTCCGAAGTGCATCTGATGGAGATAGCACTCGCCCAGGGCCGGAGAATCATACTTGACACCGTTGTAAGCGCAGTCATCCATTTTGATGGTGCCGGGGCTGGCGGCAAGGGCCGTGGCCGGCAGCAGCCCCAGCACACATACCAGCACAAGCAGCAGAGCCGTCATGCGGGTGAGAGAGCAACGCAGTTTTCTCATAAATCAGAAGCTCCTTTCCATTTTTGAGCATAAGAAACGACCCTCCAGCTTGTGCTGAGAGAGTCGTTTCCAGTTTCGATTCGGTTACGCATAGAAATTGACGCTGTTTGGGATTCCAACGAACATAAAGCAGTAGGTAATTCCGTCATACTGGGTCACGCCCACCCCGATGCAGTCACAGGCTGGGTCAATCATGGTTTGGAAGTGGCCGGGGGAACTGATCCAGTTGTTAACAGCGCGTTGAGCGGCATCCTCCGTGCCGGTGAACACCGTGAGGTTGTCACCGAAACCGTAGGGGTAGCCGGCATCGGCGGCAGCTTGGCACTCCTCCTGGGAATGATGCCAAGTATAGCGCCGGTCGGAACAGGCTTGGGCGGCGTTCATCAGGGCCTCATTGACGGGAAGCTCTGACACACCGTTGGCAATGCGGGTTTGGTTGATCAGATGGATCATCTCCAGTCGGATCTCCATATTGGTGTTCAGATTGGCGCTGCTCCCAGTGTTCCCGCTGGCAGGGTTTGCGGTTTCCACTGTGATGGTCACACTTCCCGTCTGACCGTTCGGGGTGGTCGCCCTGATGATTGCCGTACCTGGAGCCTTAGTGTTGACGGTCCAATGGCCAAGGACTTCCTCCACATCGGCTACAGCTGGGTTGCTGGAGGTCACAATGTAGTCCGAACAGCTGGGAGAAATGATCAGGGCACTGGTTATCCCCTCTTTCAGTGTGTTCCCCTTGACGCTGCCTACTCGGATAGAAGCACTGCCCTGTACGGGAGCCTCGCCGGTGTAGGGGGCGCCGCTGTCAATCTGAACGGCCTGACCGTCCCAGTAGACATTGAAGCCAACCATTTGTCCGATGTCCCGGAGCTTGACGTAGTTGTTGCCGCCAATATTGTACGCATTCATCTGGACCGGAACACCGTCTACATAGGCCTGCTGGGGTGCATATTCCGCCATGACTCCAGCGGCGTAGGCTACACCGCCACCAAACAACATTATCCCCATGAGCAGTCCTGCCACAAAACTTATTGTGTGCTTTTTCATGCTTGATTCCTCCTGTTCTTTGTATTCACCACAATTACACAAATAAGCAGGGGAATTTACAACGCAGCTATTACACTTCCCGAGCCTGAACACACCAGCGCATGTCCCGAACATCCCGGACGCATGTGATCAGCGTGATGATGTTCTCACTTGTCCGATCCAGACGCGAGAAATCCGTTTCGCTGATCTGGCCGACATAGTAGACCTCATAGGTCCTGGTGCCGAGCTTGGTCGTGTAGGTGATTTTGTCACCGGCTTTCAGCGTGTGGATCTGCCCGAAGTGGTTGGTAACACCTCTGTTATGGCCGGCGATTCCAATGTTCCCATCCCAGCAGGAGGTGGACTTGAAATGGCCCGCACCCTTTGCCAGGCTCTCCAGGCTCTCGTCCTCATAGACCTTGACATCAAGGCCCAACTTGGGGATCTTCAGCTGGCCAAGACTGCCATCCGAGTTGTAGAGGCCGTCCGGAAGGGTAAATTTATTGGCACCAGTGCTGGTTGTGCTGATTTGATCGGTACCGGTGTTGCCCAAGTCGGCGGGCGGATAATAAACATCCCCAGAAGCACCGGCGGTCGCACCACCCACAGCAGTGTCTCCCACAACAGCGATTCCCGTGGTGCCGGAGCCAGTCCGGGGAATCAGTACCGCGCCCGTGTCCGGCTGGTAGGAGTCCGGGCTGCCAAAAGAGGGCGGAGCCACCGATGCGTTCTTGCTGCGGTCGATATTGCTCTGCTCCGTCACTCCGCCTCCCACTACCGTGACCTGCTCCACTGAGGAGGAGGGCGCGAATAAGCCACTGTCGGGCTCATCCACATCATACTCCAGCGCCATGGCCGTCGTGGCCATCGACATTGTGAGAGTCAGCGCCAGCCCGGCCATCATCAACAGTTTCTTCATAACTCATGTGCTCCTTTCGTTTCATCACATAATAAGTCCCGCCCACACCGGCTGCCAGAGCGAGTAGGGCAGGGAGGATTGCCAGCATCCAGTTGACGCTGGTGGTCGGTTCCGCTTCCGCAGGGGTGTCAACATCGGGCTCGGTGGGAGCGAGGGGGGAACCAGTATAAATGACGGTATAGCGGATGACCGTCACACCGGTACGGTGCCCCTCTCCGGTATAGTCCGCGGTGGTGGTATAGCCCTTGACATAGCTGACTGTCTTACTGCCGCCGTAGGTACAGATGGCAGTGAAGCGGTCGCCGATCTCATAGTCATCAGCGTTATAGGTGTTATCAGTCTGCCACTGGACATCCTGAAGCTGCAACGTCCGGCCGCCCTCCGTGATGGTCTTGGGCAGGTGATTGGTGTCGGCGCTGGATAAATTGGGATAGCTGCGCTTGGCGGTGACAGGCTTGGTGGAGCTGCCATAGCCGGAGGGCTCTGTGTGAATCGAGTCCACGTTCAGATATAACGTGCCCTCGAATCCATCTTCTGTAGTAACAGCCTTTTCTTGGGGCAACAGTCCTAAAATGGTTTCCAGGTCCTTGCTACGGCTCTCTACTGTTTCCGTCTGCGTTATCTTCTGGGTCTCCGCCCCGATGACGACCTCACGGAGGATATCGGAACACTCGTAATGATACCCCTCACGGTCAAAGGGATCCCGGGGCAGCGTGGATGGGTCTGTGGTGGGCGGGAGATCGTAGACCTTGCGGATCTCCAACGCCTCCTGGTTGAGTACGATGTCTACCGGCAGCAGGGTGTCCGGGTCCGACAGATCCACAGCAGCAGCCGGAAGAGCCAGTATGGAAATCAGCAGAGCCGATGCCACGAGCGATGTAAACGCTCTTTTCATGTTGGGGTCCTCCTTCTTTTTTCTCAGGGGGTGTAGTTCCCGCCTTGGATCAGCGGCTGCAGGTACGCCACAGCAAAGCCCAAGGTGTTGAGCACGATCCAGGTGACGATGATCCGCTTGAGCCAGCTGGTGGCTTCGGATACAGCCCGCTCATTGCGGGAGATCATCCGTACCAGCAGGGCGACGGATGCCGCAGTCACGGCTACGATGGTGCTGATCCCCACCAGCTCACCGTATACATCCGCCATGATGGTGGAAAACCGGCTCCAGATCGTATCGGCCGCAGCTGCCGGCTGCACAAACAGTATCATCATGTAGCAGGTGCTTGCGGCCGCCTGAGACCAGCGCTGCAGGCGCTGGGACAGCTGGCCCTGGGTCTTCTTGCGATTTTGTGCCATATTAGGTGCCTCCTTTCTCAAAAAATTGGCAGCAAAAAGCCGCCTCCGATGCGAACGGCTCTCGTTCGTCCCGGAAGCGGCCTGCTGCCATCGCCCAGTTTTGGACGATAACAGGATAACACATTTTCATCGCCATGTCAGCCGCGGTGAACTTGCCAATTTTCCTGCCATTTTTCTGCCATCAGGTTCCCTCTAACAGGGTCAAAAGCTCCAGCCAGGCATCCAAGCACCCTGCCGGCGCTGTCCAGAGACGGATAGAGAGGATGTTGACCGCTTGCTGCCGGAGCCGGTAGTAGTGCCTGTCCGAGATATCCAGCCGGTATAGAATCTCTTGGTGGGTGAGCTTGTCCGGAGTAATGAAGGTTTGAAAGATGATATTATACATCATCTCACCATTCCCCGGTTTTTGACGAAGCACCGTCAGGGCCTCGTTGATCCGGTCCAGCAACAACCGGGAACGCTTGATATTCAACATCCGGTGCTCTAATCTCGTGTTCCCCATAGCCAACTGGGTATCCACCATGCTGAGCAGAGCATCCAGGTTTTTCAGCGGGCGGTCCAATTCCTCCGCCACCTGCTCTGGAAAGCACTCCAAGGCCCAGACGATGTCCCGGTAGTGCCTCAGCATCATCTGGGTATTATGGTACATGTTGCGGCGCAGATCCTTCTCCACCTGCCGCACCTTTTCGTTTACAATGCTGTGATCCTCCATGAGCCCGCGGCGCTCCAGCAGCGAGATCAACTGTTCAGTCTGGGGAGAAAATTCATTCTTCGGCAGTTCACCACAATGGGTCGCCTTCAAATCTGCCATAGTCGATACCTCCAAAATCGAATGGTGGGCCAGTTTTTTGGCCGGCCCTGGGCAAAAGTCCAAACTCGACCGGGGGAGTTCCCTCTAAACCTTGGCAGTCCTTAACGAAACTCTTACAATGCCTACACGGAGAAAAATACGCGCGCGTAATAAGGCAGTCCGAAACTGCAACACGGCACTGCTCCGCCGCAGGGGCGGCTTGCACCTGCGGGATCTGAGGTATGACCTTGCGGCTGTACCATGTGATCCAATGGTTTACCCGTTCATGGTCGCTGCTGCTTTTGGGGTACGTATTCCCGCTCCAAATGCGTATTTCACTTAAAATGCGTTTGACTTGTGCAGGCTCCGGCAGGGTAAAAGAGGTTTCTGTTTGGTAGCCGGTGTTGAAGATTAGGCAGCCGAAAGAGCCAGGCAGCTTTTGCAGCGGGAAGGCATCCGCGTGCTTCTTGAAAAAGCGCCAGACCTTGGTCTTCTCCCATCCCCAACGGTGTCCAAGGGTCTCCAGGGTCAAAACGGCGCCATACTTGCCAAACTGGACAGTTGGCGCCATATGAGAAAACGCATTACTGGGATCTCGCCATACTGTGTGGCACCAGAGATCCAGCCATGCGTCCGCCTCATCAAAGTGATAGTGCGCCTCCGCGAGACGCTGGGTAATATTTCGGGGCAGGCACAGGAAGCCATACCCCTGGGTGGCATAAACAGCTTCGGTGCCCATGCAAGGCTCGCCGGAGCACTGGACCACCCAGTCCTTGATCTGATAGGTGAGCTTCTTTGTTTTTGGGTCGAGCTCGTAATCTATGTAGCCCAGTCGGGCCAGTTCATCCATCAGCTCCAGGGCCTTATTCCGCTTCATGACGCCCAGGATGCTCTTGAGACCCACAATGCCGCCCACCCAGGAGCCAATGGTGACTTGATTGACATATTTATAGTAGCGGGCCTGTCCATTGCGGAAGGCCGCCCTGGAGGCCAGCCGCGCCCAAGCACCCATGATGCCTTTTCCGGTTGGCATTTGATTGCGGGGGAGTTTTACCCACTGGTACTTCAGTAGGCATTTCATCGGCATGGCCTCCTCTCTTGATTTGGATTGAAAAAAGCCCCGCTCCGTGCTAAACTGAATGCGCACGAAAGCGAGGCGAGAAAAATGATATATGCGTGTGATAGCTGCCACTTCCTATTCTCCAGGGTATCACCTGTCAAGCAGTGTCCAGATTGCGGAAAAGAGAGCATCCGCAAGGCGACACAGGAGGAGATCCAGGAGTTCGAGCAGCGCACGGAGACGAATCTTTGGGACGAGTGAGGATGCTATGGAAGTCGTCAGGCGTGGTTATGTACCGAAAGATACCATTGAATTTGGACCCAAGGCCACTAAAAAATTGAAAGCCGCCGCTCAGGAGCTGGTCTTCCTGATGGAACGCGGCTATGACACAAAATCCGCCTCCACCTTCGTGGGCAATCACCATCTGCTTTCAGAGCGTCAGCGGCTGGCCCTGGCCCGAATTGTGTCCACGTCCGGTGCTGTGCAGGCCAGGAAGCAGAAAGAACTGCTCCAAGCGCCGGACTCCCTGGTATTGGACGGTTTCAATACGATCATCACCCTAGAGGTGGCCCTGTCCGGCTCCCTGCTGCTGGAGGGGATGGACAACACCATCCGGGATCTTGCCGGACTGCGGGGCAGCTACCGCATCGTGGACAAAACCGTACAGGCGGTGGAACTGCTGCTCGCCCGGCTTGAAACGCTCGGCGTGCAAAGGGCCCTGTTCTACCTGGATCAGCAGGTATCCAACTCTGGACGCCTCCGGGCACTGCTGTTGGAGCAGGCAGAAAATCGTTCGGTGAAGGTCCAGGTGGAGCTGCATCCCTGCGTAGACGGCCTGCTCTCCCGCATGGAGCGAGTCGTCACCGCAGACGCCATCATTCTGGATAAGTGCGGCAGTTGGTACAATCTGAACCGTACACTAATTGAATCCGCCGTCCCGGAGGCCTGGATTCTCCGGCTGAACGGCCTGCAAAAGGAGGGAACTTCATGCCAATCGTAGGAGCCATTCTTGTCCCCCATCCGCCCATTATTATCCCCACTGTGGGCCGTGGGCGGGAAGCGGAGGTCCAAGACACCATCGACGCCTACCGCGCCGCCGCAAAGCAGGCGGCGGCATGGTCGCCGGAGGTGCTGATCGTCACCTCCCCCCATACCGTCATGTATGCAGACTACTTCCACATCTCCCCCGGCAAGGGCGCATCGGGCGACATGTCCGCCTTCGGCGCGTCCCAGACCAAGCTGGAGGTGGTATATGATACCGAACTGCGGCAGGAGCTTGTCCGTCAGGCGGAGACGGTCGGCATCCAGGCCGGAACCTTGGGGGAAAAAGACCCATCCCTGGACCACGGAACCTTCCTCCCCTTATACTTTCTCCGAGAGGCCGGGGTCAACTGCCCCATCCTGCGGATTGGACTGTCCGGCTTCTCCCCGCTGGAGCACTACCGGCTGGGCCAGTGCATCGCCCGGGCTGTGAACACTCTGGGCCGCCGGGCGCTATTCGTGGCCAGCGGCGACCTGTCCCACAAGCTGAAGGACGACGGCCCCTATGGGTATGTCCCGGAGGGCCCTGTCTTCGACCGACGGGTGACCCAGGCCATGGATTCAGGAGATTTTCTGCAATTCCTCACCATGGACGCCTCGCTGTGTGACCGGGCGGCGGAGTGCGGCCTGCGCTCCTTCCAGATCATGGCCGGGGCGCTGGACGGCTTGGCGGTGTCTCCCAAGCTGCTCAGCTATGAGGGGACCTTCGGCGTAGGGTATGGCGTGGCCACCTTCGCCGTTACCGGCCCGGACGAGGGCCGCCGGTTTGGGAAGCAGTGTGAGGAGCTGGAACATGCCCGGCTGGCGGAGCGGAAGGCCGCCGAAGACCCCTGGGTCCGGCTGGCCCGCCTGTCCCTGGAGACCTATGTCAAGACAGGAAAACGTCTGGAGCGCCTGCCGGATGGTCTGCCCGGTGAGATGACTGAACGGTCTGCCGGGGCCTTTGTCTCCCTCCACACCCACGGCCAGCTGCGGGGCTGCATCGGCACTACCGGCCCCACCACCGAGAGCGTGGCGTGGGAGATCGTCCAAAACGCCGTCTCCGCCTGCTCCCGTGACCCACGGTTCCCGCCGGTGCGGGCGGACGAGCTGGACAGCTTGGAGTACAGCGTGGATGTGCTGGGCCAGCCGGAGCCAATCGACTCCCCTGACCAACTGAATGTGAAGCGGTACGGCGTGATCGTGTCCTGCGGCGGCCGCAGAGGGCTGCTGCTGCCCGACCTAGAGGGCGTGGATACCGTAGCGCAGCAAATTGACATCGCCCGCCAGAAGGGCGGTATCAGCTCCTGGGAGCGCTACACCCTGGAGCGGTTCGAGGTGGTGCGGCACACATGAGCGTGACCTGTGAGCTGTGTTTCCATCATTGCCGTCTGGAAGAAGGCCAGACCGGCTTCTGCAAGGCCAGGACCTGCCGGAATGGGGCTGTTGTGCCGCTGAACTATGGAAAGCTGACGAGCCTGGCCCTGGACCCCATCGAGAAAAAGCCCCTGCGCCGTTTCCATCCCGGCAGTCTGATCCTCTCTGTGGGCAGCTTCGGCTGCAACCTGCGCTGCCCCTTCTGCCAGAACTATGAGATCTCCATGGCCGGAGAAGCGGAAATTCAGACAGTGGAGGTATCTCCGGCGCAGCTGGCCGGCAAGGCGGCGGAGCTGCGCGCCCGGGGGAATATCGGGGTGGCCTACACCTACAACGAGCCGCTGGTGAGCTACGAGTACGTTCGGGATTGTGCTGAACTGGTTCATGAACAGGGGATGGTCAACGTGTTGGTCACCAACAGCACCATTGAGGAGGGCCCCTGGCTGGCGCTGCTGCCCCTGATCAACGCCGCCAACATCGACCTGAAGGGATTTACCGCCGCATGGTACCGGCGGCTGGGCGGAGACCTGGAGACCGTCAAGCGATCCATCGCTCTGGCGGCGGAGCAGTGCCATGTGGAGGTGACCACACTGCTGGTCACCGGAGAAAACGACAGCGCGGAGGAAATCCGAGAGCTGGCACAGTGGCTGGCCTCAATCGGCCCAGAAATCCCTCTGCACCTGTCCCGGTTCTTTCCCCGGTATCAAATGACGGATCGGCCGCCGACCTCCGTGGAGCAGGTATATGGGCTGGCTGAAGTGGCCCGGGAGCATTTACCTTATGTCTACACTGGCAACTGTTTCCAGAGGCTCACATAGGAAAATGTTTTGTTGCAAATCTATCTCACATATACTCATGACTATTGTAAAATAGAAAAATATAGGGTAGGTGGATATTATGAATCAAAACACAAAGAAAATAAAATCTACATCAGAATTGAAACAAGCATTTTTAGATATGTTAGATACTCACAAAGATGAAAATGATATACAAAGATTCTTAGAAGCACATACTGAAATGATTCCTCTACCAGTTATGGATTATTGCGGATTAACGGGTAACGCAATAATTTCAAAATTTAAATTAGGAAATGAGTTCGTTACTGATTTTGCTTATTTAACTGGCCGCTCATATTATCAGACTTTTGTACTGATAGAACTTGAAGATTCCCGAAAAAAGATATTCACTGGAAATAAAAGGAACATCCACTTTAGTAAGGATTTTAACCATGCCGTAGACCAAATTACATCTTGGAAAGCCTATGTGGAATGCAATAAAGAAAAAATATTATACCAAATAGCAAAGTTGTTGGGTAAATCACCAAGTCCCATTATAAGATTTATGTATGTTTTAGTAATAGGAAGAAGGTCAGAAACACAAAACTCTGGGTATAAAGCAGCTATGCTTGCTCAGAAAAATACAAGTGATACCATAATTTGGACATACGATAGCGTATTATCTAATTTTGAGCATCAAGACATATCTGAAAGCAAACTAATACTATCCCCCGTGGGTGATCAAAGATTCAAGATTAAGTCTGTACCAGAAGATATTTCAACAACAATATTTGGATGGACTTCCCCTGAAGATATTATAATAGAACAACCTCAAATAGAGCAATTAAAACAACAAGGATACAATATTGATGCGTGGTTAAGGGGTAAAAAGCTATTATATCTAGATAAATTTATAAATCAAGATGATTGGAAAGATCTATAATTTTGGAAGCCTGTAGCCAAATAAAACAGCAAAAAATGAGACAAAAATCCCACACAAAATGCGTTCAACATAGGATCACATCTGTTTTGCCTTACAATGTTCCCAAAAAGCCAACAGGGTAGATGATATGTTCCCCTTTGGCATCCAGGTCCAGAGCCGGGTCTATCAGCGCAATGGTTCGGCGGATACTGTGATACCCATACTTGCCTCGAATCTTGTCCAGCGTCCGGTCGATGTCGGACCGGCGCTGGGCTTTTTGCATTTCCGGGAACAGGGACAGCTGCACAATGCCATCCGCCGGGGTCAGCCCGCTGGCCTTCACTGACAAGCTGCGCACAGGTTCACCATCCATATGGTGCCGCCGGAACAGTTCCATGGCCGCTTCCCAAATATCCAGCGTGTTTGCCGTGGGATAGGGCAGTTTGACCTGCCGGTCATAGGACAGCAGACGGTTATCCCGGATACCCAGCGCAACGGTGGAGCAAAGGCAGTTCTGCTCCCGGAGCCGAGCCCCTACGCTTTCACACAATGCCATAAGGGTGATTTTTACATCATCCTCACTGACCAGATCCCGGGGCGCGGTGGTGGAGTTTCCGATGCTCTTCATGGGCGGAACCGCATAGTAACGCCGAACACCGGAATGGTCCTGCCCGTTGGCAAATTGGTGGAGCATGATACCGTTCTTGCCCAGCAGCCAGTACAAAAGATCCAGGCTGGCTCTGGCCAACTCCCCAATGGTGGTAATCCCGTACTGATTCAGTTTTCGGGTGGTGGCCGGCCCTACATAGAGCAGGTCGCTTACCGGAAGGCTCCAGGCCCTTTCCCGGTAGTTTTCCGGGGTGATGACCGTGGTGGCATCCGGCTTCTTCATATCTGAACCCAGTTTGGCAAATACTTTATTGAACGACACGCCTACCGACACCGTCAGACCCAGTTCCCGCCGGATGCGGCCCCGGATATCATCCGCTATGGCCGGGCCGTCCCCAAACAGTCCCACAGAGCCGGTGACATCCAGCCAACACTCGTCCAGGCCGAACGGTTCCACCTGATCGGTATAGCTGGTATAAATATCTCTGGCTTGGGCGGAGAAGGCGAGGTATCGCTCGTAATGAGCTGGCACGCAGACCAGGCCCGGACATTGCTGGCGGGCCTCCCACAGCATTTGGCCGGTGCGGATGCCGAACCGTTTGGCGATATCGTTTTTGGCCAGCACAATACCGTGGCGTGCCTCCTCGTCTCCGGCAACCGCCACAGGCTTGTCCCGCAGCGTGGGGTCGTACAGAATCTCCACGCTGGCATAAAAGTTGTTCATATCCGAATGCAATATTACAGGCTTCATGCCCTCAGTATATGAGGGCAGTCTGGCCTTCATCCCCGAAAGGAGTCACAGCTATGTGCGGAAGATACAGCTTAGCGCCCGACCAGTCCAAAGAGATTGCCCAGATTGTTGCCGAGGTACAGGCCCGGTTTGGGGCTGCCAGTATCCATACCGGGGAGATATTCCCCACCAATGCTGCCCCCATCCTGCTTCCAGACGGACAAAAAATGGCCCCCAAGCCAATGATCTGGGGGTTCCCCAGTTTCAAGGGCAAGGGGGTCATCATCAATGCCAGAGGTGAGACAGCGTTGGATAAACCGATGTTCCGCCGCTCTGTGTTAGAGCGCCGGTGCATCGTGCCTACAACCGGCTTTTACGAATGGGACAGTCAAAAAAGAAAATACCATTTTAGGCTACCAGGGCAGGACAGGCTTTATCTGGCTGGGCTATGGAATGTTTTTCAGGGCGAGGAACGATTTGTCGTTCTAACCACTGCGCCCAATGATACCATCATCCATGTCCATGATCGGATGCCTGTGTTGCTGACTGACGATGAGGTAATGCCCTGGCTCCATGATACCGGAATGGCGTCCGCAAAACTGACGGCTTTGCAGCCGGCTTTGGAGGGCATCGCTGTCTAATCACCAGCGGATGCGTACCCTCTGCCCCCACAGCGTTTCGACCTGAACACCGACCAGGTACCAGCCGCTGCTATTCATCTCAATGCGGGTGGGTATCCACTGCTCATTTAACCAGATATCCATTGTGGTACCGCAGTGGAGGCCTCCGTAGCAGTCATCGGCATTAAAGCGGATATCTGCACGACCGCTTTGCATATCGGGAATCAAAATGCCTTCTCTCATAACTGATTACTCCAATCAAAAAAATATTGGGCCCCATACCCTAAAGTCAATCTTTTGGCTTAATGGGCATGGGGCTCTATGTCACCGATCACTCAATAAAAGCATCGGTTTAAGTACAGAATTTGGCTATGTCAGGATCCTTTTCAAGTGGTGTAAAAGTGGTGTAACTCGCTAAATTTAGATTACTCTAATATGGCTTAAATCCATTGAAAACACTGGCTTTTTTGACCCTCACAGGGGCGTAAAATGTACCTTCAATGCTTTTAGGTACACAGAACCACCCCTTTCTTCTCAAAAGCTCTCAAATCATTGCGCCGCAATGGGTTCAAGATTTTCGACTGTTTCATAACTTCTCAAGAAACGGCATATTTTCTCGCTCAAATGGTGTAAATTTGGGTGTAAAACCACTCGGCACTTCGTTTTACACCACAAGACCCCGGAACCCCTTGCGGTTGCAAGGATACAAGGTTTCAAGCAGTACGGCGGGCACTCTTTTGAGAACTTGTGCCATGTAATGCCGTTCTCTGATATGCGGCTAAAGTATTAGGAGATCTTAAAAGCCCCATTGAGCGCCATCACCGCTTCAACCTTTTTATCTCGGAACGCCTTTGCGTAAGTCTCCATTGTAGTGCGTATGTTCCGATGTCCCATAACATCTTACAGAACCTTAATGTTGATATTCTGTTCGCACATGCGTGTACAGAACGTATGCCGCAGAATATGGAATGTGCTTTCTGAGCGGTGGTCGGATTAACCCCAGATTCGCTTACCATGATCTGATACAGTTTTTGGATTTCTGTGGGCTTTACTCTGCCGATTGGGCGATGTCCAATTACAGGCTTAATATGCTTCCTGTATATATCATTGTAGCAACAGCGGGAACTCTCCCTCAAATCCTTGCGAATATCCATAAATTGATCAAAGAGATCATCCACCGTTGTATGCTCAGCGTCCCTGGTCTTAATACTGTCATCAAGGTCCTTCAGTATACGTTTTTCCATATCTCGCAATGCCTGCGAGTCACGCTGTCCCTCCTTTAGCTTATCGGTACTCACCAGCTTCCAGCTATACACGGTATGCCGTTCACCTGTGCCGTCAGTGTAACGGAACATATACTTCCCGTCTGAACGCTGGCTTTCCCCATTCCGTAGAACTCTACCTTTACTGTCTCTGCGTTTTTCTGACATAGTGACTCCTTTTCTGGAAAAGAAAAGAAATCTGACATAGCATTTTATTTTACCACATCAGATTCCCTTTTGCAAGTTTCAAGCCACAAGGATTCAGGTACTTTTGAAATCAGATACAACTGCTCTGATCAATAAATTTTTCAAATAATTTCCTTTTAATTTGTACGCGATTTCCATTCCAGAGGACAAAATCCGCATCTTTGTTCTCGTTAATGATTTGTCGAAGCTTATGCTCACCAATCCGGAAATATTGTGCAGCCTCTTCAATACTCAACGTATATCGTTCCCAAAATGGAATTTGATTCATCACTTTCATAACTACTTAATAGTACTATGGAAACCACCTCGAAAGGGCGGCTTTCATAACTCTCCTCTCCGATAGCGTTGATAAGA